>Ga0209025_1000901_pt1 | contig 46073 bp, 40 predicted proteins | sample AraplaMF_Col_mLB_FD_184256 | JGI IMG/M metagenome (GOLD analysis project Ga0209025, IMG submission 184256) | Arabidopsis root microbial communities from the University of North Carolina, USA - plate scrape MF_Col_mLB (SPAdes) (version 2) | ecosystem: Host-associated > Plants > Roots > Endosphere... | reverse complement strand
CAGAAGGTGAAGGTGGAAAACCAGAAGGCGAAGGCGGAAAACCAGAAGGCGAAGGCGGAAAACCAGAAGGTGAAGGTGGAAAGCCAGAAGGCGAAGGTGAGAAACCAGGTAAAAATGTACTAAAATGCGGACAAACGGCACAGGGTGGCATGGGATATGGGGAATATATTCATGCTGTAAGTGAAGATGGCATCTGCTATGTTGAATATGATTTCTTCTCTGCACCAGATAGGATGCGAGTATTTGTTAATAATGAATTAATTTATGATACTTCACGTAAAATGGAAAAAGAAGGAAGTCCGTTTGGTTTTTATTATAAACCTGATGATGGGGAATTAAGAGTAGTAATGAATGATGGTCAAGATAAAGGAAGCAGGTGGAGTTATACCCTTTATTGTGGAAGTAGTGTACCTTCGGATGTAAAACTAAAAGCTAAAATTATTAATTAGACATGAGTGTTGTTAACAGAATAAAAAGACTACTTATAATGAATTTAAGTAATTAGTTGCAACTTATTACCTACTCATAACGATAACTAAGTTGCAGAATAAGGGCGGGTAAAATCTCGTCCTTAATTAATAGAAAGAGAGGTGTAGAAATGCCGTATATTGATAGCACACCTGCACTTTCCCCTTATAAGGTTCGTGAAGGTAACTTACAACACGGTTTTATGGATTTACTGATTAAACACGGCTGGACCAAAGTAGTAGAGTTTAAAAAAGCTGTAACAGGGTCTTATTATGTTACAGATCATCCTTTAGAAGGAAGGCATGATGAAAAATTTACAGTTGCCAATCATATTATTCTACGTAATGCACGAGGTGATTTGTTTGGTTTTGCTGTAGTTGCAGATTGGAAGGAGTTTACTGCTCATGATAAAGGGATTCCATATTACAATGCTTTTAAATCAACAGCTACTGAAAAAGAGGCCCTTATTAACTATATGGCCAAAGAATTTGAAAAAAGAAAAGTAAATACATCTCTTTATTTTTATATGTTGGAAAAATTACCAGATGTAAAAGAGGGAGATAAATTATTTACCCCATGGGGAACGGGATCTAGTGCAGATGAAAAACGACTTCAAATGGCTTTAGATATTGAAGTTACACAAATTGATTTTAAATCTACAAGTGCTGGTTCAGAATTTGTAAAGCAAGCGAATCCTGTTGTGATGCAGTCGCCTATTGTAGAGTCATCTCTACGTTCACCATTACTTGAAAATATTGATTACCCTTATATGCATACAAATTGGTGGGTTGATTCGGAAATTAATATTAAAGGACATATTGACAGTAATAGTCTTTTCTTAATTATCCAAACGGATAATACACCAATGTGGGAAAATAATGTCGTACCTATTGTACCGATTTACTTTGGCGATATTGAAGCAATAGATGAAGGTGATCCTGCTATCGCATTATTCGCAGGAACTGTTCCAAAAGGTACTGATACAAATGGCGTTGCTGCTTATAACTTTGATGATATTAAGATTAAAGGTGGGCGTCAAATTATGCCTGTCCTGAAAAAATATCCTTCTAATCCATCTAATGGTGTTGACTCTGTAATGGTGAGTCGTACTAAATTAGGTTCTCGTTATCAAAGTTATTACTTGTCTTGGAATGCACCTGCACAAGATATGCCTCCTAAGCGTGTATCTGAAGTAGGTAATAAACAATACCCACGAGCATGGGAACGAATTAATAATTATCAATTCAATCCTTCACGTTATTCGGATAAAGTACAAACTTCATTTATTTATCTGATTCATCCAGAAGAAGGAGTAAGAGGATATTTAAAGAACTCTGTAGGATTTAATTCAATTAATATGGGATCTAGTGAATTAAGAATTCGTCAAGAGAGTTGTCCAGAAAAGGTTTTTGATGTATATCAGTGTGTCCCAGTTAGTGCAATTTCACCACTAACGAAGCGACCATCCACACAATTTCGACCAATGGGATTAGGGTTGTACAAAGAAGCACTAAATACTTCTAAGAAACCAGCAGCGAATAAGACTCTAGTTAATGTTTCTAACCTAAAAGCTACAAATCTACAAGAAGGAACTGTATTACTTACTTGGACAAATCCGAATGATATGGAGCTCTCAACGGTTAACATCTTCGTAAATGGTATGAAGTATGCAACAGGTGTCACTGAAGTAGAATCATATACTATTAAAAATGTGACAAAAGGAAATGGTGTAAAAATTAAACTAGTTTCTGTAGACATGAAAGGAAATGAATCTGCAGGTATTGAAGTATCTGTGAACGTAATGTAGTAATGCAACTTACATGTTATGAAAGAAAGGTACCTACCTATAATATACATGACATAGAAGAATTGCTATTTATAAAACTAATTAACCTATTATTAAAATAAAATGATTAAGTGGGTGATGAGATGCCATATATTGATTCAACTCCTCAGGATTATCCCTCTAAGTTTGAAGAAGATAACTTGCAGGACGTATTTGCACAAATGTTAATTGATAACGGTTGGACGTTAGTGAGGAACTTTTATAAAGCTGCGGTAGATACTAGGGCGTACAATCGCCGAACGGATCAAGTCAATTATGCAATTGCAAGACATACCATTTTTAGAAATGCAGATGGGAAATTGCTAGGTTTTGCGACAATTAGCCAATTCCCTCTTAAGTACAAGTATGAGAAAAAACAGCCTATTCGTAGACCTCACGATGATACCGATCCTAATGATCCTAACTTTAAAATGAAACCTACTTGGGATGAATGGATTAAACAAAAGTATGTAGATAATACAACAAGAACAAACTTGTATTTCTATATGTTAGAGAAGTTACCAAACTCTAATCTTGTTAAAGAAGATGGTATTGTTTCTATCGTTACTATGCCAGGTATGGGTGGTACATCCTTTGAGCAAGACAGAGATAGGGATAGAGATGACTGGTCTAAGTGGTGGTATGAGTATTTTGAAGGAAACTACCATGTAGAAGATAGAGACTACGATCCAGAAGACTTAATTTATGAAGAAAAATTATTATCAGCTTCTCCTTTCCATGTAATACGTTCAGCACTAGATATTGAAGTGTTAGAAACACGTTGGGATACTGATATGCAAGAAGCGGTAATTGAAAAAGCTGATCCTCGTGTAATGCAGTCACCAATTGTTAAGACTACATTGCGCGCTGAATTTTTAGAGCATATAAACGATCCTTTATGGCATACGAACTGGTGGACAGATTCAGAAGTTCGTGTCAAAGGTCATATTGATAGCACAACATTTTTCCTAGTTCTTCAAGCTGATACAGCCCCTGTTTGGGAGAAGAATTTGGTTCCGACTATACCGCTATATTTCGGTAAAATAAATTCTTTAGATGGAGATAAAGATGAAGGCTATGCATTATTTTCAGGAACGATTCCACCTGTAAAGCGTGTGGATTCAACTAGAAAAGAAACTACATTTTCTTGGCGGAAAATTATGCCTGGAGATACAATCCTTTATGTAAATGATGCGACGAAATTACCTGAGGCACCAGCGTTGTTAACGATTAATGGTACAGAGGTAGTTAAACTTATTGAGAAAAAAGGTAACTATTTAACTGTTGAACGTGCGCAACTTGGAACATTCATGCGTGCACCTTATTGGGACACAGGTGCGACAATTGCTCGTCTATCGACTAACAACGCTAGCAAACGAGTGAAGAATGAAGATGTAGTATCTTTATTTGATTTTGATGATCCTGGCGCAACTGTTGGCGAAACAATTTATCCTTTACTTAAATTGTATCCACATCATTCTTCAAATGGTGTAGATTCTGTAATGGTTTCCCGTTCAAGATTTGGTGCACGTTATCAGGCTCACTATCTCTCATGGAACGCACCTTCGAACCAGCTACCACCAAATAGAGTAGATGAAATTGGTAAGAAATATCCGAGAGCATATAATCCGGTTGAAAAAACTAACAATTATAAATATCAATTTAATACTTCCCGATACTCAGATAAAGTACACTCCTCTCGAATTTATGTAGTTCATCCTGAAGAGGGTGTGAGGGGGTATTTAGATAAAGCAATTGGTTTTAACTCACAAGGAATGAGTGCAACGAACTTACGTGTTGCAAAACAAAACTGTCCGGAAAAAGTTTATGAAATGTATAAACCACATAGTATAGGTGCGGTATCTCCTCTAACGAAGCTACCTGTTACACCTTTCCGTCCTGTAGGTTTGGGGATTTATTCTGAGGACTTTAATCCAAATGAAGTTCCTCACGACATTAAGAATGATAAAACTCCTCCAGGAGAAGTGAAGATTACTAAAGTATTAAGTCCAATATCACAGACTATTGATGTAGAATTTGAACTTCCTACAGATAAGGATTTAAAGCATGTCAATATCTACTTAGATGGTAAGATCTATGCTACTGGAATTACTGGAACAACTTATTATAGATTAATGGGATTAAACACAGGATTTAAACCTGAGATCAAAATTACTACGGTGGATTCAGCCGGTAACGAATCTGTAGGTATTACTGCAACACCTATAGAGGTTTCTTAATAAATATAGAAGGGGTGACCAATATGTCATTAATTAATACAGATGGATTTTTCGATATAGATTTGTCCGTGCAACTTCTACCTTTAGATTTAGAGAAGTTGTTTAATGCGGGAGGATGGAGTACTTTAGGGAAATACCGTGCGGTATCGCCTTTAACAGATGCAAATGGAAAGAAGGATCCATACCGAAAAACTTTTGCTGAAACTTTTCTATTTGAATCGAAAGGTAGTGATAAACAACATCGCTACTTTGGATTCACGACAGGTTATGGTGGAAATGTGAGAAAGCTTGGAGAGGAACCTGTAATTTCAAAAGATACATTTTTAGGTGAAATGAAGGATGTAACTCCTAGTGGGGCCAAAAAAACAAAGACAGTATTTGAATTTATGGTTAAACCCGTTATTCCTTCTAGTGTAATTTTATATCGTGAAGATGGTTCAATGATTGACCAAGCTACAACAAAGTATTTAATAGATGGAGAGAAAGGGACGGTAACATTCAATGATAGTCAAGTAGGTAAGGTTCTTTCTACATACTCGCTTACAGATAATGCTCCTGATCTAGTAAAACGCTTATGGTTCTTTACGTTTGAAGGATTTATCCCTACTCGATTTATTTTACGTTCTGAACGCCCTGACTTGGCTGAGTTAGAAGACAAAAAAGGTGGAGTATTTAGCTTTAAAATGAAGAAAGGGAACCAACGTATCCGCGAGAATTCATATAAGTTCTATGATAAATTAACTGGAACAGTACCTCTTGATTCCGCTGATTATACTGTGGACCATGAGGCCGGTACAGTAACGTTTTCAGGAGGAACTGAGCCGTTAGCATTATTCGCTGACTATGAACTAGAATATGTAAAAGATGCAAACGGTAATTATGGAGATATTGAAGTAAATAAGTTTAATCCGCAAGTTCCAACAGAACTTATGGGGGCAGCTTATGATGCAGTTCGCTTTGTTTATCCTTCATTACCAACAGCCGTATCGTTTATTCCGCAAAATGATATCGGTTTAGGATGGGGACGAGATTCTCAAGTTTATTATTGGGGAAATATTACAAAGGATCGTATCGTTTCTTACTTCCGTTTAGATCCTGCGCCGGATCCTGAAAGTACGTTCTTTGCACCATTATATATTGGACGTCTATCGACAATTGGTAAGACTCCTCGAATGAATAATGTAATTATTGGTGGAGCTCGTTCTGATGATGAGATTCAATATAAGGCGGGTATGAAATTAGGACGTAGTGTAGTTGACTATGGTGTAAATACATCTAATGGTAATAGTTCTGTACTTGTACAACGAACTGTTGGCGGGGCAATGTATCAAAAACACTATTTAGCATTTATTACTCATGATGCTGACGTAGATCCAAGCCATGAGTCTCGTTTTAATCCGTCTGTATATTCTAATAAATATCACATTTCGCCAATGTATATTGTTCATCCTTCTGATGGTTATGTGGGTAGACTAGATGAAGTTTATGCAATTCATCCAAAAAATATCTCACAATTAGATGAACTAGAAGTAAAAGAACGATCTGAAAACGAGCAAGTAGGTACAGGAGATGGAGCAATCAAAGAGTTTCATTTATTCCATAGACCTACAATCGATGATGAATTTGAAGTTCGCTTAGTAAGTTCAGCTGGATGTAATACGTTAACTAAAACGAATTATGTTGAATATAAAGCAGATACACCTCCAGCTGCTGGGAAATTTACAGTAGATGGTTCTACCAAACGATTAATTTTGGGTGATGCTCCAAAAGATCGCGTAGAAGTGATTGTTTCTTATAATTACGCCCAAACATATCGTTACACTTTAGCAGATACACCTAGAACACCTTTCCGTTTAGCGAACATGACTCCATATGCTCCTATTGGACTTGGTTTCTTAAAAGAAAATTTATAATAACCGCAACTAAGTCATGACTTGTACCGAATACTACGGTGCAAGTCTTACTTTGTCGAAAGGTGGGTGGTGGAAAATGAGTAACAGTAAGCATTATTTACTCAGTTTCACTACCCTTTTTTATAATAAAAAGGGATATGTATTCAGGTTCAATCGTCATCAAAATGTACCTAATCTAGATGTTGTCCCATTGGCTTTTGATCCTTGGAATAGGTATAGTGCGTTAGCTTTAGATGATATGAAAATGGGTACAAAAGTGAAACGAGCGGCTGGTGCGATGCACTCTGTATTAGCTGATTACAAAACTATATTTGAAGGCTCCAATTTAAATTTAGAAAAAGGTAGTCTTATTTATATAGCGGAGGTAGGAGAAGCGTTAACTAGAGGGGATAAAAGTGCACGACAAGGGAATTTAATAGAAATAACAGAGAATAAGGATTTTTACGCTTATTTTGGAGAGGTTATTAGTCAAATTAATACAAATCTAGTTAAGAAACTAAACAAATATGACTTGAAATCTAGTAAAAAGTCGATGATTCATACAGAAACTCCATTTGAATTTAAAAGTAGTAATAAGAGGGTTTATAGTGAAAGGAATTCGTATGATTTTGGCTTTTTGAAAGAGTTAATTGGAGAAAATATTAGTTTAGAACTACTCGAGTTATTACCGAGTTTTGGTCATAATCAAGTAAAAGAATTAGCAGATGTATTATTTAAAAGTGGGCAAATCAATACTGAAGAAAGGTTACTAACCTTACAATATGGCGAGAAAGTTGTAGAAATAGCAAAAGCTAATTTTTTAAAAGTGGTTTGGGATGCTCTCTATAGCCAATTGGATAAGGGTAACAAATTAAGTGAATTTGGGAAAGAGCCCAATAAGATTGAGAATTTTAAAGTTATTTTTACAAGTTATCCTGATGAAGGAATATTAAAAGGAAAAGATACACCAATTCAAGGCGTTCTGAATTTAGGAGATATAGGTGAATCCTATAAAGGAATTTTAGGTTTTCTAGAAAAGCATGAAATGAGTAATGGAAATAAGCTGTTATCAAGTAAGGTTGCAAATACTGAAACAGGATCTTTAATTGCATTAGAAGGAAACGTTTCTCAGGATAGTAGGGGGAATTATCATTTATATGGATTAGTCCCATTTGATGTATATGAGGCGTATATTGAACCTAAAATTTACGAGGGTGTGTCTCATATAGCTTCATTAAGTGAAGCTAGTGAAGTCTATAGATTAATGAATCAGAAAGCTTCATTAGATGAAACAAGAAACGTACATGATGTAATTATTCAGGGTTTAGGTGCAGGTAAGAATATTTCAGACGTAAGAGTAGATTCAATGACAGTGCCAAGGGCAAATGTGAATTATACTTTGAACGATTTTAGTCAGTACATTGGTAGTACCTCTTTCAAGTCTGTAAAACAGCTAATTCATAAAATGGAAGATAGTAAATCTTATCAGTATACGAAGAATAGTGAGAAATTTATCATTGCAGATAAGTATAAAAATGTTCAAAATAATTTATCAGGATTTGAATTAGGTCAGGTTTACCATTCTGGTTCTGAGTCACTGAATATGGAAAAAATACAAAGCAAATCATTTAAGTATGGATTTGAAGATTCAGTATTAAATAGTAACTTTAGTAGTCATTATCAAGCGAATGTTACTACTTTATTGGATAGCACAGAATTTATTCGTGAAGCAGAAAAGTTAAATCTACTTAGTGGGGATAGAAATTACCAAGTTGGTGAAAAGGTTGTTATAAATTCCGGTGAAACATTTCAGATTCAAAATGGTCATTTGAATAATTTAGAGAATGGCGCTAATCGTTATGCTTTTAAAGGGGAATTAATAGCTATAGAACAGGCCTTTAGCAATGAGGATATGATAGATGTTGAACTTAACGAGTTAAATACAATGCAAACTCACTCTTTATTAAAGGACGCTAAAATAGATGGTTTTTCTTCAAGTGTGTTGGAACAATGTGAAGATGTAGTGGTTACACATGTAGTAAAAAAGAGTGAAAAGAAAAAAACAAATGAAACAGAAATTGAACAAAATATTTCTGTTAAAAATAGTGTAGCTGATTATGAGGTAACTATAGAAAATGAAATTAAGTATCATCTAGATAAAGAATTTGACACATTTATTTCAACAACTATCTTAAGTGATCAAAGAGAAATCTTAGTTGATATTTCGAATGACTATGGAGATTTTGGGGAGATAGAGAAGAATTTAGAACTTTGTGTAGAAGAACAAAGTGTAGTAAATAAACCCGAAAAGAACATGGAAATTCAGCAAGACACACTGATTAATTCAAAACTTGAAAAGATATTTGAATCTTATATTCAAGATAGTAATGTAGTAAATCAATTGAAACAAGAAAAAGAAATAAATTTAGTGAAATATTTAGATGCTAAAAGTGAAAAGGTATTGAATACGGATGTATCAACCAGCATGATAGCAGATGATATACAGAGAGAAGAAAAAGCTCATGTTGATAATCTAATTGGATTGGAATTAGAAAATATAGTTGAAACCTATATTCAAAATAACGATTCAGCAGCGCTTGCAGAACGAGAAGAAGAGCCCAATGAAATATATCTAATTGATGCTGTTCTAGATAATACAAGAGACTTGTATTTATTAGATAGTAATAGAGCGAATCAAACTGATCATAAAGAACAGGTATATATTGAGAAGTTAGTGAGTTCGAAACATGAAAAAATATTAGAAACGTATGTACAAAGCGGTAATATGGCAGAACAAAATGAAAATAGAAAAGAAACGCTTGAGACGTATGTACAAAATAGTAATAAAGCAAAACGAATGAACGAAGAAGAACTACATGTCGAGAAGCTATTAAGCACTAATCTTGAAAAAACGTTAGAAACGTATGCGCAAACTGGTGAGATAGCAGAACAAATTGAATACGAAGAAGAAACAGCTGTAGAGAAACTGTTAGGCATGAATCTGGAAGAAACGCTAGAAATGCATGTGCAAAGTATGGATAGATTGGATCAATTACAACGTGAAGAAGAAATACATGTCGATAAACCACTAAGTATGAATTTGGAGAAAATACTAGAAACGTATGCGCAAAGTGGTGAGATAGCAGAACAAATCGAACGCGAAGAAGAAACAACAGTAGAGAAATTGTTAGGCATGAATCTGGAAGAAACGTTAGAAATGCATGTCGATAAACCGCTAAGCATGAATCTTGAAAAAACACTAGAAACGTATGTGCAAAATGGTGAGATAGCAGCCCAAATTGAACGCGAAGAAGAATTACACGTCGATAAATTACTAGATATGAATCTGGAAGAAACGCTAGAAGTGTATATGCAAAGTGACGATAGAGCATTTCAAAATCTTCGTGAAGAGGAAAATTACCTCATTAATCTAAGTACAGCAAAATCTGATGGGATAATTGATAGTGTTGTCTATAAGGAAAATACAATGTCAAATATGGCTGAAAAAGACAATGGTATTCTATTGGATTATGTATCAGAAGGTATAGTAGGAGAGACTTATGAAACGTTAATAGAAGAGGTAGAACCATTAATTATTCATAAAGAATATGAAACAATGATACAAGATGTAGAAAGCGCATTAAGTGGAAGTGAAATCCACGTTGCAGTAGAAAGAAAACATTTAGCTCATCTGTTTAACATATTTGATATTGAAATGAACAATCAAGTACTAACCAATATAGGGAAAGAAAAGGATGCTACCATTGAAGATACAGTTTCAGGTAATCAAACAAATGAAATTGGAGTTGTAGTTACTGATGGGGCTCTTATGAGTTTGGGAGATACTTATGAGTCAATTATTGATCCTACTATTAAAGGTGAAATGGGTGCAACTATAGACACTGTAGTTATAGATGCGAATTTAGCAGATCACCATGCATCAAATGAAGTGGATATTGCAACAATTGAATTCGTAAATAGTGGTAATGATAGAGAAACAACATTAGAAGAAATAGAGTTTGCAGGTTCAGAAAGTAATTTCGAAACTACTATAAATCACTATGATTTTGCGAGTAATAGTCAAGAAACAGATTCAATTATAAACAATAATGAAATGGCAATTTCGGGAATTCATGTAGATACAGAGGTAGAAGAAAGTACCTTAGCAGAATGTAATGTATTCTTAGATGTTATCGAAGAACAATTTGATAAAACAATATTACGTAAAAATAGAAAAATGACAATAGAAGATGAAATGCAAACAGAACAGGTAAATAAGAAGAAAATAAGGATTTTCCAAGAAGAAGAGGGAAGTTCAAGTAATGAAACTATAATGATACTGGATGAAGAAGAACAGATAAACATTAATTCTGCTTCAAATATCACAATAGATAGTGAAACTACAACGAAAAAATTAATATCAAATACAATGTCTATAGAAGATGAGGAATTGTTAAATATTAATAAAGGGAATTATGGATTTATTGATGGAATTGATGAGGGAATGCATTCGAATTCAAATATAATTTCTATAGAAAATGAAGTGGATTTAAATATTGAAAGAAAGCATGAAATGAATGTAATTGATGAAGATGATACAGGTATAGGCTTACCTGAACCAGATAAGCCATGGGATGAAAAAGAAAAGGATAAAGTATGGCTCATTATGGGTAAACCATTCCCTGCATGGAATGGTTGGAATATTAAGAAGACGCGATAGGAGGAAGTTACTATTGAGCATTCATAGGGTTCAGACTGGACTTATTTTTGATGATAATTTCGAAACACTTGATTCACGTTGGATCGTATCCCCTACTGACTCTTATACGTACAGTGATTCTGATAAACAATTAGTACTTAAACACAACTCTACTGATAGAAGTACAAATGCTCTTTTTTCTCTTCCTCAAAATGAAGATGAATTGTTACTACAAGTGCATTCGAACTATACACCAAAATATTTGGGAGATGAAGGTGGTCTCGTTATTTGGAAGAATGCTCTTGAGAAAGTTGAGTTTTTGGAAAGTGAAGATAGCATTCATGAGAATACCTATAATATTTGGAGAACAGTAAAAAAACAAAATCTGTGGACCTTTTTTGCAGAGCGAGGAAATGCGTGGGAGCTATTTGACTCAACAATTTGTATCGATCCAGCTATGGCTGGAGTTGTATTAAAAGGGACGCCAAGAGATGGGTATACACCCCTTATTGTAGAAAGGGTTATCTTATGTAAGGGTACAAATATTAGTGTTGGTAATTTAAATAGTTTTTATAAAGTTGAGTTAATTGATTATGAAAGAAATGTTGTAACTACTCAAATAGTTCCAGATGGATATTCAGGTATAGACATCGAATTACCTACCATTCCTTTTAAGGGGAAAATTAGAGTTTACGATAAGAATGAGACAGGTGAGTATGTTTTAATAGATGAACAAAAAGAATATGCTGAAATGTACGGCGGCGATCTGTTTTTAAGAGGTACAAATTTAAAAGTAAAATGGAAAGGCCAAGAGTTAAGTGAAACAAAAGCTACACATTTAGGTGCACTGAAAAGTGACATAATTGAACAAAAATTGACTGTCTTAAACGATACTTCGGGAAATGTAGCAGAGAATATTGAAATTCAGATTGCTGTTTATAAAAAAGAGTTTGGCTGGGGATGGTGTGATCTTGCCACAGACAACAACGGTACTCCTAATCAATATGAAGATACAACAATACGTATCGGAACGTTACATGAAGGAGAATCAAAGGATTTTTGGGTGAGAATTGCTAGGGTCGATACAACCGATCCTGAAAAAATAAAACAACAGATGAGACCTTCACACTTCTTCTTGGAAATAAGAAACGAATAAGGGGTGGCTAAATGGGAACAAGAATGAAGCTCCATAGATATAGTCCTATCACAAAAGATTGGGATGAAATATTACACGTTGTTGATCAGGATTTCGTGAAAACATATGGTACATCAAATCCTATTTTACCAGTTGGTCATACTTATGAACCAAATAAAGGGCTATTAAAAGTGTATTATAATGGCCGGCGTTTACTAAGCGGAGTTGATTATATTGAGCTGGATGATTATCACATCCATTTAGGTGTAGGTTCAAAAAATGAAGAGCGTTCTATACAGCTACAAATTGGTGATGAGGTGTACATAGAAGTCTATAAAAACCAATATTGTAGTAGGGGGCAAGCTACTATTAGTGGAACGCAATTTTATGACTTACAAAAGGAAATATATGATGCTCGGCAATTCAGAGAGAGTGATAAACCTCATATTTCGTTAGATGCACGTTTAGATGAAATACAACGCCAGTTAGAATTGGTGTACGGTGGAAATTCAAGTGTAGATATAGACTATGAATATAATGAAAGAGGTCAAATTATTCGTGAAATTATCACGGGAGATCATACTATTATTCGAGAGTTTACGTATTATGAGAACGAGGCACCTATGGTCAAGGGTGAATTGAAAACAGAGACTGTATATTATACAGATGGTCTTGGAAGTCTATCTCAACAGGTTACAAGGGAATTTTCATATGATCCTGCAACTAGAAGACTATTAAAGACAACAGTACGAGGGGATAGCTAAGTCTATCCCTTTGTTAATTTCCAATGGAAAGTTCTTATAATGACAGTGCATACCTCGATTTATAAGGAGGATAAATTTATGGATTTTATTGCTTACAATAGAGCACATCTCAATAACAGGCGTATACGGAAGCTTGACGATAAAGTGATGGTATTTGTTGTGCCATCTATTGTACAAGTAGGTATTGTTCGTACAGAATTACGTTTCCCTTATGAGGGAGAGTTAATTGATGCGTATGTAACGTGCGGCACAATGGGAGAATCAAAAACGTGTATCGACATTGAAAGATGCAGTCAAAGTTCATATGATACAACACCTATTTGGCATAGCATTCTTGCTGATGAACTTGTTATTGATGGGAAGAGCAAATCTAATCGTACGTCCTCTACACCATATTCTTTTAAACCGTCACAACTAGCTGTTAATCGTGATGATCACTTTAGAATCAATATCAAAGAGGTAGGTAAGGGCGTAAAAGATATTACTGTAGAGTTGGTAGTTGAATTAGCTCTCGAAGAATAATAAACAATTCATCACAACTTTATAAAGAGATGTAGCGATAATTAAAGTGTAAATAAAAATTAGGAGGTCATTTATATGCCAGCACCACAAGTGAATTGGAGAAAACAAGACAACTCAGGAGCTGTACCGTCTTGGAATATTGGGACCATTGATGCAGGAACACCTTCCTCTGATTTTGGAGTATTAATTTGGAATAACTTTGCGGGAACAACAGATTTATCTACTATGACAAACTGTACTATTACGACAAAAGATAGTGCAGGTGGTAATACGGGTGAGTTAGTAACAAATAAATGGGTTGAGGTGACTGTTGCATCGGCAGCTGAAACTGGCCGTACACCTATTGGAGGTAATTCTACTCATCCAATCCAGGCGGGAGGAAATTCAACGAATACTGATGGTACGTTTTCTCCAAATGCAAATGAAATTTTAGGTGTTAAAAATGATGGTAATAAAACGAATGCAAAAGGAAATTATGCAGAAGTTATTCTTCGTGCCAATGTCCCAGGTAACGCGACAGCAGGAAACGTAGCATTCTTAACACGTGTTGCATATCAGTACGTATAAAAAATAGTTACTTCAATGCAATGAGGTAGGGGGAAGCAAATTGATTTTACAAAATGATAAATATACACATTCTCCTGTGGCACAGGATTTTATCTGGGTGGCTGAGTATCCTGACGGTACTCATCTCCCAGAGTTTGATTTTAATACAAAAGAAGAGAATAGCTTTTATAAGATTGATAGAAAAAAGCTTTTCCGATTTGGATTAATTGGTCACGGTAATAAAATTTATTTTGAGCGTGATGGTATTTTCAATATAGCAGGTCATCGCATTCAATTCTTTTATGAATTTGATGGGAAAACCATACCTTTAAATGGTGATTTTAAGTATGACATTAACGATATTATCACATTTAAAGATGCGGAAGCATCAGGACTTGTGGCTGGTTTTCAGGGAAACGGAGTGTTATCGAACCGTATTACTCATTACAGCTTGGGTTATAAAACGAATATTAATGTAGAGAGTATTAATTTTCATTTTAAACCCATTGTAAAACTTCCACTTAATCAACCTGCCATGATTAATTTACGAATGGTAGCTGATCAGAAATTAGATGGCAAAGTGATTATAGTAAATAATGGACGAGTAGCTTTTGAAACTAAAGCGCCTCTTGAACCTAATATAGGTGGTGAATTGAATTGGATAATTCAGTAAAGTTAACAAGAGATCAACTTCTAAATATCCTTTATGGTACGTCTTATAACATGGATGGGAGTGTAGTAAAAGATACTGAAAAGATTCGAAACTACACAATAGAAGTTATAGATAAGAAAGTTCACTTAAAAACATTTAATATACCGGTTCAAATTTTAGTAGAAGATAAATGGTGTGATATTGAAAATGTAGTAAGTGATGAAGATTTAAGTCTAGTATATTCAACATTTCAAGAAGTTCATCTGGACAGTGAAATTATTTTAGATACAGATGATCCGACAGGTATTTCTGTACGAAGTCGTGAACGTGTTCGCGATTTATCTAATTTAATTTCTGAAGCAGGTATTGTTTTGCCACGGGAATTTACTTGGGTAGACGGGGCATCTGAAACAAGCGGCGTTATTATTTTACCTCAAGATGACTACGACAAAGTATTTATTGCTACTGATCCGGACAAAGATGGAAATCCTTTAATTGTCTTTATTGAACAAAAGACAGAAAAAGATCAAGAAAGACCATACTTTGTAAAAGAAAAAGGTAAGACATATATATATGTTGACCATTTCTCTGGTGGAGGGGGAACACAATCTAGTCCCTATTTAGTTGAGGATGAAAAGGATTTACATAATGTCCGAAGTAACTTAGGCGCTTACTACACGCAAACAAAGGATATTATTATGACTAGTTATCAAACTGGTTCTGGTTTTGCTCCAATTACTAGCTTTAAAGGTTACTATGATGGTGCGGGATATGATATTAAAGATTTATATATTAATCGTTCCCAATCTAATATTGGCTTATTTGGTGAACAAACCGGTGGAACTATTAAGCGTGTTCGATTAGTTAATGTAAATATCGTGGCCAATGGATCAATGGTAGGTGCTTTAGTAGGAAAGTCTGATGGAGATGTTGAAGATTGTGCTGTAATTTCGGGAACAGTTAAAAATGAGGGGAGCTCTGCTCAACATACAGGTGGTCTAGTCGGTTACCAAAATGCAGGGAGTATCATTAGAAGCTACAGTCATGCGGATGTGATGTCTTCAGGTAATAACTGTGGTGGTTTTGTAGGAACTGTTAATGGTGGATCTGTATCTCAATGTTTCTCAACAGGTTCTGTTACTGATTTAACAGTTGCTAAAAATGCTTCGAATCATGGGGGGTTTGTAGGTTCAGGAAGCAGCATATATTCTTGCTATTACAATCTTACAAAACAAGGCGGAGTAGCTAAGGGTGGAGGCAATGCAATTAATGAAGCAGACATGAAAAAAGCTTCTTCATATTCGTTTGATTATCAGAATTTTTGGTATGTTGGTGATTATAAAGTTAATAAGGGATATCCTGAGAATAGGAAGTTTATTAAGTATAGAAAAGGTAAAGGTACTTCAAATGATCCATTCCTAATTTATAATCAATTTGATTTAGAACAGGTCCGTCATTTCGCGGATAAACATTTTCGTATGGAAAATGATATTATATTGAACTATCCCAAGTCGGGTTATGGTTGGCTGCCAATTGGAATGGGGATGAGTAATTATAATAATGGCTGGTTTGCTAATGTTTTTGAAGGTAATTTTGATGGGAATAGTAAGGCTATAGGTAACCTTTATATGTATAGACGTTCATCTAGTAATGTTGGGTTATTTTACGAATTATCTAATTACGCTATTGTGAAAAATCTGACTATTATTGATGTTGACATGGAAGTTGGTAATCAATCAGGTATTGTAGTGGGTAAAATGGGGGATTATTCTAAATTAATTAATGTAAGTGTAAAAATGTTTAACTCATTTAATTATAAGGCTTTCGCTGGTTCAGGAAACGGAAATGGTTCGGGAGGATTGGTAGGTAATATGGGTGACGGAGCTATTATAGAAAATTGTCACTTCGATGCCCCGATTCAACAGCAAAGTGGGTATTTTGGAGGTATTGTAGGTACTACAAGTAAGAGAGCCAATATATCAAAATGTACTGTATCAGGTATTTTTGACCAAGTCAATGGTTATATGGGTGGGATTATTGGTAATATACCTTATATAGTATACTCTTCAAAAGGTAGTCAAGATATTATGGTGCAGGATTGCGTAGTCCATGCCGATATGCGTAAAGCATCTAGCTCTTCCGGTGTTGTTGGCGGAGTTCATTATAGAAAGCACGAGTATTATAATTCTAGTAGAAATAGCCAAGATGGGGTTTGGAATGTAAAGATTTCTAGAGTAATTATTACAGGTTATGCAAGAGCATCAGCTCTATACAACTCGACGTGTGATTATAATTATACAGGAGAAACTCCCCAAGTAACATATTTTATTACAGGTTGGACAATTGATAATAGCTTCTATAATAGAAATAATACTAGCTCAGGATCTTATAATGCACTCGAAGCCAAATATACACCAGAAATTCGACATCCTTCCACTTACGGTGCCTACGACTTCGTGAATATTTGGGCATTTGATGAAAAGAATCGAGATGGGGATCCCGTATTAATAAAACACATCCCACCAAAACTTCCGATTTTAGGTTTTAGAAATGAAATAGGCCTGTACTATACTGATGAAGCAGGTAATATTTTACGATATTTAGAATATGGAACTTTGGTAGCGGGTAGTACCTCTGAGGCTTATCCTGTATGGCTGCAGAATAATGCTGATTTCCCTGTTAAGGATATGAAAGTTTGGGTTGATCCACCTACAGTAAAACCAGGTATTACAGTCCAACTAAGTTTATCAAACAATCCTTTTGTACCTGTAGATGAAATACCTTTCCCTGGGACTATACCTATTGGAGACGCTAGACAGTTTTATATTAGGTTCTTGTCCGAAGTTACAGTTACAGAGGGTGGTACATTTGATATGAAGGCAAAAGCAAGTCCTGCTTAATGAGCTTTTCATCTCAATACAATGGGATTGGATGTGATTAGAATGGCATATCCGTTAAAGGGACTGACCTTACATTTACACTCTGCGTTAGCTAACCAAGGTTACTCACAGGGTGTAAATACAATCCCTGTTAATTCTTGGTTTGATTTAGCAAGAAAAGGGCATAACGGAAGTTTGATAAGTTTTAACTTTTCGCAAGATAAGACTTGGACAGGTATGAATATACTTACTGACCCTTATTCACTTTACTTTAACGGCCTTAACAATCACGTAGTAATCCCTAATCATTTGGAATTACTGCCAACAGACTCAGGTTTTACGTTTGAAACTTGGGTCAAACCAGTTAAGTCAGGTTATATCGCATCTTATGGTGCGGGGAGTGAACGAGGGTTTTCACTTTATTTTGACTTAGATACTCGTGAAATTCGGGTTCAAATAACGACAGAAACAAAGAAAATGTCTTTTGTTTTTGCTGAAGTTAACATAAAGGCTTGGCAACATGTAACTTTGCTGTATGATGGGGAACGCTTATGGGGGATGATCAATGCAGCTCCGCAGGGCTTTAGTTTACCTGTATTAGGAGAATATATTAATACAAAGGCCCCATTAGTATTAGGTAAATCATCAACAGCAAATAATAGTTATTTTGAAGGGAATATAGCAACTTTTAGAATATATCAAAGGGCCCTTAGTTGGGATGAGGTAACGAATAGTTACAATGCAGGTTTTCTTATTACCGACAATAAAAGTGAACTATCTTCTAAGGGATTAGTATTATGGCGTGATGAGATAGAAGCTACCTTAAATGTAAGCATGATGTCTCGAGCAACAGCAAAATATGAGACAGCCAAAGTAGATAGTCAAAATATAAAAGGCTTCATAGATATTATGAAACCTGAAGATATGATAAGTTCTATTATAATTAATCCAAGTATTAGAATAGCCGCTAACTATGAGATTGATAAATTTGGAGAAGACGATTTATTTGCTACAATTAGTGTCACACATTTCCAAAAAGATTTAAGATGTACATTGAATATCAATCCTATCAGTTATATGCGTTCTGAATATAATATGGAGGGTTATGGATCTAGCGATTTTAAATCAGAAATTAGAGTATGTACACATAATAATCTAATTTCAAATATATCTATTAACCCTTATGCCAAATTAGTAGGTCATTATGGGATTGATGAGCAATATATTTCAAGTTTACTCTCTGAAGTAAATGTATTGACATATCCTGCACATTTAAAATCAAACATTATAGTGAATATGAAAGAAATTCATTTGTCTGCTAAGTATGAAACGGACAAAGCTTCATATCATGATTTTAAAGGTGCCATTTCTGTAACATATTTTAAAGATTTACCTTCCAATATTGGAGTTAATATAAATGTAGATAGATTAGTAAGGGCTACATACTTTACTGAGCCTTCGTATTATAGTGATCTTTATTCCGAGATTTTTGTAATGGGTACGAATAACTTGGAATCAAGTTTACACATCTCTACTACTTCATATATAAGAGCAACCTATGGAGTAGATGGTATTACCATTAGAGATTTCCCTGCAAATCTTACTGTAAGAGCTGTACAGGAACTTCTCTCTACTATTAACGTAACGACCCGTTCATCCATGAGAGCACAGTATGGTATGTCTGGGATTATCATAGATGATTTGGTTTCAAAAATTACTATTACTAGTCTTTCAGAGCTCGATGGTACCTTAACGGTAGCTGTAAAAGGAATAATGTCTGCCAGTTATGAAATTTCTCCAATCTTTATAGCAGATTTACCTATGGATTTAGGGATTAAAGAGTGGAATGAATTATATGGAGACATGTTCATTAATTTGAAAAACAGTATGATGGCTACCTATGAAATAGCGCCTATTTATTTTGAGTGGTTATCATCTGAGTTATCGATTAGAGTAACTGAAAATTTACACTGTAAATTGTTTGTCTCTAAGCCATTCGTATTAAGGGCTAGTTATGGCATGATGGAAAGGCCGAAGTTTAATATGAAACTGTATCCGAATAAGGATGCAGTTGTTCGTGAATTTTTTCCGAAATTAAACTATGGTTCAGAAACACAGATGTATATAGGTAGGACTGGATCACCGTTTCCTGAGAAATATCGTTCTCTTGTTGGATTTGATATTTCAACAATACCGACAGTAAATACTGAAATAGGTAAAGCTATTTTACGACTGTATTATGATGGGAGAGGACAAGGTTCTCAGTCTGTCCAGGTCACTGAAAGTAATAGTCAATGGAATGAAACAGGTGTAACGTGGGCTAATCAACCTCAAGCTGCAATAGATGGATTTTCCGTAACTAGAGTAATAGGTGGAGCAGCTAGATACGTAGAGTTTGATGTAACGCATTTAGTTAAGCAGTGGCATATATATGAAAAACCTAACCTTGGTTTCTTAGTGCGGGCAGTAGAAGAGTCCGAAAATTTATCTAGAGGATTTTATACAAAAGAAGCAATCGAGCGAAGACCAGAGTTAGAAGTTACATACTATGACATGCAGATATATTCTGATGATCATGCGTATGTTTCAGCAGAAATCACAATTATTCAGAATAAGGTAAAAGATTTAATTGGTAACATTCTTGTTAGAGATAATAAAGGATTTGGTAATCTAGCATCTAGTTTACATGTTCATCAACCTAGGGAGTTAGAATCCCGAATTTGGATTAACCATCCACAAATTATAGGTAGTATTGTATCTAGACAAAAAGATTTTAGTGAAATTCCTGCAAAAATAGCTATTAAAACAATAGGTGCATCTGACCTTGATGGTTATATTCGTGCCAATGAAATAGAAAAACGTTCGAGTATTTATGTTCTTTATAGAAATGATTTGAGCACTAATATTACCGCTCGTGTATGGGGGAACCCTATAGTTAATGGTGGGCAAATAGCCTCTACTATGAGTATTACTGAAAATAATAAAGTCTCTAGTGTTTATGTTCTTTATAGGGATGATCTCATTTCTAATTTTGATATAAGAGTAAGGTCTAATGATACTGACTTGCAAAATAATCTACTCATGGAATTTGAAATCACACGTAGTTTTGAGTTGCCTGGTAGTTTAGATGTTAAAGAGCGAGTTGAATTAGATAGTACAATTGGAATTAGGGTTGAAGAATGTACCGATCAACATTCTGAAATGTACGTTAAGTATAGAGTAGATTTAGAAGGTTATGGTAACATAGGAAATCCTAATTTAAAAACGTACATTAATGTTTGGGAGAAATCTTTATTAAATGGCCATGTAATTGCAAGACAAAATAATGAGAACAATCTTCCTGCGACTATTCATATTCCGCTAGGTGGGTGGGAGGAAATTCCTTCTTCAATTAATCTACGCATGATGTATGATGTTCCAGGTATTGTAACAGTAAACTCAGGTAATTTACAATCGTTTATTACGATTCCTATTAATGCGCAAAAAAATATGGTTTCCATGTTAAATGCGCGAGTAAGAAGAAGCTCAGATTTAGACAGTATATTTGAAATAAATTCAGGTAACTTCTATTCAGAACTAACTGTAAGAGCTATAGGTCATATAGATTTTAGAGGTTATGTAAGAGTTAAACAAAATACTGAAGATAGGCTTCCGATTAAGGGGTATGTAAGGCCTTGGGTTAACTTGTTCTCTAGCATTACTGCTAGTAAGCCACGGTATAGAGATTTAGCCTCTTCTATTAGAATAAGACAAACTGGTGCAGTGATACTAGAAAACTCTATTGTAGTAAGGGTATGGGGTGACTCTTGGCTTGATGGCGGACAACTAGATGGAACAATAGCTATTCGAATATGCGATAACCAGAATCAAGAATCAAGTATTAGTATTAGACGAAGTGCTGAAATCGGATTAAATGGATTTATTCAAGCTAAACAAGTTAGTGATTTACCTTCCAAGATTGCCGCAAGACAAATTGCCTTAGCAGATTTAGCTTGTGAAATAGCTTGCTATGATCATTTTAATTTGTTCGGGAACGCTACTGTACGAGTATGGGGTGATTCTCAAACAGATGGTGGTTTACTTAATGGTGAAACTACCGTTAGACAGTCTTCGAATAGTAATCTTGTTGGTTTAGTTGAAGTATTTGAACATTACAGTGTAAATTCCACGGTTGTTATAAGGCAGAGTGATAAGGAAGATTTAAGTAGTAAAATTGCAGTAAGACGATCAGCTGCATATGATAAACTTGGAACAATAGCTGTTAGACAGTCCGATAAAAGTGACTTACAAGCTTACAATTTCTTTGTAAGACAAAGTGATGAATCACAGATATCGGTAACAGCTTTAATTAAGCGCGTTAGCAATTTAGAGAGTAGTATTGAGGTCGTAACAGCATATCCATATGCCTATATAATGTAAAAGAGAAAAGTAGCCTACCATTTCACTGGGTAGGCTATTTTTTATGATTAAATTCTTATAATTTCTATTGAATAAGATAATAAATTTATAAATATATGAATCATATAAATTCTTATGATTTTGTTGTAAGATCCAATTTTCATTGTCTAAAGAACTTTTAATGGTTTAATTAAAGTACCTTTTCTTAACGTATTGTATTGTAGATATTGTTTCTCTAAGAAAGGTGTAACCTTTTTATTTTTGAGTAATGTTAGAGGGAATATATACATTTTCTACTCAAATTCTTTAACAGCGTAAATATTTCCAATGTAGAAAGTTAGTTTTATGTATACTGACTTGAAATTGTTTTAACTTGTTTACGTAAGAAGCTAGATAAGCCTCAATGATAGAAAGTGATAGCTGCCTAAAGTTATAAGGATAAATGAAATAGGAATACGTTTTATCTCTGACAATATATGGAGATGGAAATTTTGAGTGTATTTCATGTGCAACATCTCTTTACCTTGTAATAATTCACATTAAGTTATGTCTAAGGTGGGAGAATTTCTAAAAGTAGGAGGCTATTATATATGCCTAAACAGAGAAAATACAATCTTGTTGAAATTGGTTTGATCAGTATAGCACTGTGGTGGGCAGTTCTATTGTTATCTCCCATTGCTACATTTAAAAATTCTGTTTACAGTACTATGGAGCAAGTTATGCCGGAACAGTTATGGGGCATGCAATGCTTATTTATATCTTTCTTCTTATTATATGGGGTGGCTACAGATAATAAGATTATTAGAAGTATTGGATTGTTAATTTCTATTGGATTTTGGACATTTGTTTCCGTTTCCTTATGGTTAAGTGATAGTGCTACAACAGGTACAAGTTATTTTGTTTTGGCACTTATGGCCGCAGGTCTCTATCTTAAGCTGATGAAAGTAGGTGACGGTTAATGAAAGATAGTTTAATTTCTGCAATTGCTTCTGTATTAGGCATGTTTATTACAGGAGGTTTTGGTTACTTAACTTCTAAGAACAAACCAACTTCTAACACCAGTATCGATACAAGTACAAACCGTCATTCTTTATCTGATGACGAAAGGCAGTTTCGAATTGAACTCAAAGATATGATGTTAACATATCAAAATCAGGTGAAAGAACTAACTCTAGAGGTTGCTAGATTAACAAAAGCGAACCTTCAATTAGAAGTACAAGTAAGACAATTAACGGCTCGTAATGAGAGTCTGGAAACGCAAGTGCATGAATTAACCACTGCGAATAGAGAATTAAAAGAAGAGGTACAAAGGAGACGCAATAGTATTACGGAATAAGGTGACTCCTTGGAAATCCATTCAGAATAATTAGTTATTTTAAAAACAAGGACTACCTCTATATGTTTTTATTTTAAATATATTTATTATTCTTAGTAAATGTTAAACCATTAAATATTCTTCTTATAATAATGCAAATCAAGTATTGCAATACGAGATTAATGTTCTTCGTTTTATTCAGGCATGAGGAGGTCTTGATGTGGGATTTAAGAAAAAATTTGAAATTGAAACGGATTATCTGGATGAAGGATCAACCAAGCGTCCTGGTAATCGTATTTATGTTCAATTTATTGTGGCACATGGTGTAGAGCATCCCAACTTAACAGCAAGAGAAAGTGTAGATTATTATCAACGTACACAGAATCAATCAAATACTGCGGTACATTTTCTCGTAGATGATAAACAAATTATTGAGTGTATACCTGCTGTGATACATGAACCAGAATATGCCTTTCATGTAATTTATGATGTTAATACTAGTAATGCATTATATGATACATGTGCTAATAATTCTGCCATCGGAGTGGAATTATGCTACGGTGAAAAAATTGATAAGGTAGATTCGTATAAGCGCTATGTTTGGCTACATGCTTATATTTGTTATAAGTTTGGACTAAATCCTCGCCGAGATATTATAGGGCATGATGTACTAGATTCTAAGCTGAGAAGTGATCCCACTAAAGGACTAGAATTTGTAGGTAAAAGCTTTAATCAATTCATTATGGATGTAGTAGACGAGTTTGAAAGTTGTACAAAGGAAACCAATATGATAGCTAAACAGATATCGGTCAAAAATGGAAAGTTATATACAATACGTGCAACTGATACGCTTCAGTCTTTAACCACACAATTTGGTATAAAAGCAGATTGTTTAAAAAAATTAAATCCAGAACTGGACATCCATGCATTGTATGAAGGACAAAGTATTTTAATCGAGCCAGGTTCACCTCAATTAGGCAAGAATTACATCAACATAGAACTAGAAGAGTATATGAGAAGCCCTCCTGTTCGACCATATCCAGGAAAGCCTATAAAACGAGGCGATAGGGGACGGAATATAGAGGCGATTCAAAGAACATTAAAAGTGAGTGTTGATGGCATATTTGGTAAGGAAACAGAAGAAAAGATCAAAGAGTATCAGCGTAATTCTAGTTTCTTATCTATTGATGGTGTAGTTGGTATGCAAACTTGGTATGCACTATTTTAAATTGGAGGAATAGAAAATGAATGACCTTTTACAGTCAATGCTAGAGAATGGAGCATTGTTAGTGATTTTAGCAATTCTAACAGAATCTCTTACAGAGATTCTAAAAAACATGATACCTAATAGAACTATTCAAGATCGTTTCACGTATCTGTTATCTATTTTTGTAGGTATTTCTTTAGCATTTGCTTTTAATTTAAACTTCTTTGACTTGAATGGATATGGAAAATATATATCCATTATATCTGCAGGATTATTGGCAAGTAGAGGAGCAAATTATGCGAATGGATTTTTGAAAAAATTTGATATTTTACGTTAAAGAAGGATGGGGTTAAAGTATGGGATATATTGTTGATATTTCAAAATGGAATAATAATATTAATTGGGCTGTGGCGGCGAAAAATTTAGATCTTGCTATTTGTCGTGTGCAATATGGTTCATTGAAACGTGATAAATTGTATAATCAGCATGTGCAAAAATTAGAAGCATATGGCGTCCCGCATGCAGCATATGCATATGGGTGTTATGTAAGTGTTAATGATGCAATTGTGGAAGCAAAAGATTTTATGGCACGAGTTAGTCCAAATGCTAGATTCTTAGTGTTAGATGTAGAAGATGATACACTCGCAAGTTGTGGACCAAGTAAATTAGCTGCAGCATCTCAAGCATTTATTGATACATGTAAAGCGGCAGGGTGGAAAGTTGGTTTATATGTAAGCCACCATATGTATGAAAAATATGGGTTAAGTAATATAAAAGCTGATTTTTTATGGGTTCCACGCTATGGCAATAAGCCGAAATATAGTTGTGATTTATGGCAATACGCAGACAATACAACAGGTGGGTATGTATCTGGAATTGGAAATTGTGATGTTAACCGTTTGAATGGCGATAAATCTCTTAAATGGTTCTTGGGAGAAGAGGAGAACAAACAGCATTATCGTATTTACGTTGGTGACTTTAATTCATCTGAATGGAAGAATGCTACTGTAAATAGAATAAAAGAAATCCTGCCTGGTTATGGTTTGTGGGAGGAAAATTTAGGTAATGACAGCTATAGGATTGTTGTGGGAGATTTTAATTCTAAATCATGGCTGGATGAAACATTTAATAAACTAAAGTCAGCTTTTCCTAGCTACGGTATGTGGATTCAGGAGCTTTAATAGATAAGCAGATTCTTTCAAATAAAGAATCTGCTTATTTTTATATATAGTTATATTGAATTTGATAGTAAGTAATAATTTTAATCTTCGATCAATTTAAATTATATACTCTCTTAATTTTTTTATTGTGAGCAGTTAGTGCATTCAGATAGGTTCTGTTCTAAGCGGCTTATAGCTTGTTGGCGGATATAATATAAAACCCGAGAGCTATACTTGCTTATATTATAACCACATACATCTAATAAATCTTTGAGTTGTTCTATATTCATTATACAGTTTAATTCTGACATTTCTTCTGCAATTAGTTCAATTTCACTTTCATATTTGGACAAACGTTTTGACTCAAAATTGTTATCTAATTTATTTTTTATGCGGTTTAAAGCACGATTAACTGTCATTGGATAGACATTTAATTTTTTTGCTATCTGTGAGTTATTGTTACCATCCATAATAAGATTGATCACTTGAGTTTCAAATTCGGATAAATCGGAGTTTTTAAGTAGATTTTCTACATAGATTTTATCCATTACTTTACTTTCATAACCTATTGAGTAATCCTCGGGTTCAAAGTTTTCAAGTGAATTTAAAGAGGTTAATTCTGAAGCGAATCGAAGAACATTTTCAATGCGCTCTACAGTAACATCAAGTAATATTGCTAATTCTTCAGCTTTTGGGAAATAACCTAGTTCATTTTCAACTTTCTCCATTTGTTTGAGTAGATCTACTGCACTTCGGCTTAATCGTACTAGTCTAGAATCATTATAGAGTAATTGATTAATTTCCCATATAATTGGCCGATAAATATAAGTTGTAAACTTAATTCCTTTATTAAAATCAAAATCTCTAATAGCTGTAATAACAGCTATATAAGCGTGTTGAAGTAACTCCTCTTCATCAACGTTGAATTTGCTTTTTAGGGATTCAATGCTTCCTTTGTAGTGAGCAATTATTGAGAAGAGAAATTCTTTATTTTCATATAAAAGTTCAGAGAGTAAATCAGAATCCTCTTGGCATGCTTTCAATAACACATTGTTATGCAAATCAGGTAAATTATCATTTCTAAGATCAATATATCTTTGGGAAGGCACTTTAATTCACCCCAACTCTATTAACAAAGAAAAAACTTTTGGTTAATTTTAGGATGTAAGATTGTGGTAACGAATCAAAGTATGAGTTTAACTTTAACTTATCCAAATTGAAATATAATAGCTTTATTAATTTGTCTTTTGTCATTTCTAAATCCTCCTGTTTGTTGAATCTGCATACTAACTGTCGTTATGAGAAGTTAATAGGTTGCGACGGAAAAAGTAGAAGGATTTAAAAAAGGGCAGGAGAAAATATAGGTTTATTGAGTGGATAAACGGAAGACACTTGTAAGTATCGAATTGAAGGTTAGCAAAAAACTATTTTCATTTTAGATTTTTAAAATCTTACAACTATTTTTAGGGATATTTCGATAGCTATTATGAAAAAGGAGGAGTAATAATTCTGTTTTATTCAAACAAAATTTCAGTTAAACAAAATTCAAAGCAAAGAAATTCTTTAAAGAGTAACAAAGCTGTTGAAAGTTTGCTTTTCTTAGGAGGTGAAGAAAGTGGCATTGACTCCACATGGTGATAGAATATACTGCGATAAAAAATTGGAGGATGTTATTTCTATTTTAGATGAAAACCTAGAAATTAAGATCGATGGAATTGTATACAATGTCATATTAAAGACAGGTGAATATAAAACTTATCATGAGCAATTTGAAAGTGAACTTCCTGAAATGATTACAACTATTTTTCGAGATAATAACATTCCTTTGTTTTGTAAATTAGGTGGGATATATGATTTTTCTAATAATCGTACTGTATTGGTGTTTGAGCACATGGATACAAAGAAACATCATGATATTAATTTAATTGGCGGCTCAGCATACAATTTGTTAATTGGAAAAGTATTAAATACGGAACCATTTGCAGATGGTACTTATTATAAATTTATGGAGATTCATAGCAATATTTTAGTGGTATATCCTGATATGTCTCAAATAATTTCTACAATATTAACAAGACAGTATGCAAGCTATACTCTTATTGGAACAGCTATTATTAGAAAGAGTATGTTTGACGAAATAAAAAGCTCTATTTATGTTGCAAGTGCATCGCGCTTAGAGGGAAGTATTTCAATTCGTAAATCAGGTACCTCTCATCTTAAAGGAATCATATCAATACCTATAGATGCTTCCCATGATATTGGCTCATTTTTAATTATTAGGAAATAAGTTCGCAACACTTTAGTTAAGTAAAACGACTATAAATATATAACTGTAAGGATAAATTCCATATCAAACTAATTAACTTATTGAAGCTTTAGAGTAAGATCAGGTGTAGATGAAAGATTATAATCTAGGAGGTATTTAAATATGAAAATAAATAAATTTAATGTTTCTGCGGTTTTTTATTTTAAAAGTGGTAATTCAAAGAAAGTTGATTGGCTGGAGGATAAGTTAATAAAAAAGTTAAAGAGTGAGACACAAGAAGTAACTGAAGGTCTTAGCTTAGAGGAAGCAGATGTTTTTTTTCAAAGTAAGTTTAAGGAATGGCAGGAAAATGGTACTACTATTATTCGAAAAAATGCTAAAGGTGAAAATTCTATCATATCCTTTGCAGAAGTTGAATATATGACCATGTTAGTTAGCTTAGCCAAAGATATCTCTCTAGCTACAACTGAGTTGAATGAAGATGTTTCTAAAGCAACAAGAAGTATTCAAGAACATCCTGCATTTAAAAAATAATAATGAACAGGGCAGCATCATTAAAAAATTACTTTATAGATTTGAAAATAAAGAGTTTTTCTTTTGGGAAGTTAAACAATATGACTATACAAAAAGCTAGAATTATTCTACAAAAAATTAAATAAAAAATTTTGTAAATCCTTATAATGAATGCGATACAAGAGGGAGGAGGATGAAATATGAGGGCAAAAGAAATTTTAACGAAGTTAGGCACTTTAGAGCAAAAGAGAGATGAGGTAAGTTCTGCTTTAATTGAGACTTCCTATAGAGAAGCAAAGTTAGTTTTGGAGGACTCTCTAAAGAAGTACCAGAAGAAAGTTGATGCTTTTCTTAATACAGAATTCGAGCCTTTATCATCAACAGCTTTTCTAATGGTTTCCCACAAGAATTTAAATCTCAACACGGGTGATCAAGTTCAGTTGAATGTAGAAGCTTTAACTAGTGATGGGGTTACAAGGAATGTTACTGCTGAACTTCGTCCGGCCATGTTATTTAAAGATATAGATAATTTATATAATAATAAAGGTTTAATTACAACGGTAGACATTAGTAATTATAAATACGAAGAACGAACAGTTGAAATAGTAAAGACTACCAATGGTTTTGGTGTGGGTGATGATAGAGAAACACAAGGATTACAAGTTATAGCAACGAATAAACGAAATGAATATCGAATTGTAAATTTAAATGGTGACTATTTAGGGATTACTTTCCAAACAGATGGTAAAGAAGAAGTTGGTGATAACTGGTTAATTTATGTATATTGGGCGAGTACAGGCACTACTTATTCTGTCAAAGATAAATATATAGCAAAGGTGAGCCCTGAAGGAATTGTAACAGGCCTTAGTGGAGGAACTACAGATATAGTCATTACAAATGGGGTGCATGAAGTATTTTTACCAATTACAGTCGTAGGAAATGAAGCCCCTGAACCACCAGCTATTACTTCTGTGAATAATATGGAAAGTGGAGTAGAAGTTAGATTTGATTATAGTACGTCACCTGATAGTGAGACTTATAACATTTTTGTAAATGGTGTATTAGTTTTAACAGGTGTTGAGCATTCACCTGCTAAATTAGATCATAACATTTTTAATGATAAAGTATCTGTAATTGAAATGACGGCAATTAATTTAGAGGGTAAAGAGTCTGAAAAATCTAATGCATTTCAATATAAACCATTAGATGAATTACCGACTACTTAAGATTTTTTAATGTGAATGTAAAAACATAGTACAGTATTTTTCATAAGGAAGTACGTATTATAGAAAGTTTAATATTTAAATTTGCTATAGAAAAAAATCGCAACTAAATTGATATATATTTCGACTACTATAATACCAGTATGAAATAGGAGAGGTAAACGATATGGAATTATCTAAGAAAATTAGTCGATTAGTACAGTTAATTCAAAGTGGCGAAAATTTGTCCATTAGTATCGACATTAATTCCGGACTTGCTAAAATTTGTGACATGGATTTTTCTATGGAAGAACAAAACAAAATTATTAATGGTCATATTGATAACACATGGCTGGTCCAATGGTTTAATTACTTGCGAAAGGCAATAAAAAAAGAATTAGAACAAGGTGAAAATAATGCCTTGAAACATGTAGATTTGCTTGAGGTACAACATTTGCAAGTAAGAGATAACATTGAGGGGAAAAGTCAATTGAATAAAAAGGCTAAGAATGCTTCTGAATCAGTTTCTAATAATGAGGCAGATATGAGTAGAAATCTTTATATTGCGGAGCTGGAAAAGAGCTATCGTAATATGGAGAATCGGCTTAAAAAAGCAGAAGATTATGTGAAATATTTAGTGAAACAACTAAATGTAAAAAATGTAACGGAGCAAAACTTACAGTATCCATTACATTTTTCTAATAGTAGCAACAAAATAGAAAATGCAATGAAAGTTAAGAATAAAGAGATTCAAAATGTTATTGATGCAATGAAAGATATTGAGGTACCTTATGGATCATTTATAAATCATCAAATTAACGAAGTGATTATAATTAAAATTCATAATGATTCAGGGATTAATTATATTGTATCAGGGGATTATGATTCAGCAATTTTAGTGTAGTTAATAAATGAGATTTAGAGGGTATGATTTTAAGGTTGGTGATAATTTAATATGCTATTAAATACATTTACAACGGATCAGTGGAAAAAGCATAGAGAAAACCTCGCTAGTAAGTTAAAGGAGATACATATCGAACATTCCATTAAGCGAATGGTAAGATATGATTCCACTTCACTTGGTTTACAAGATTACCATCTTTCTTTGGTATTTGATACTGAAAAAGAACGTCTCTATATTTGCAATAAAGCATCTAAAAGAATGATTGAAAGTACTTCTATAAGACGTTTGCAGGAAATAGAAATGGTGTTAGTAAATTGGTTAAAAGAAATGAAGGAAATTATTAAATAAATTTATATGAGGATTATGTTTAGGTTGAGGAGATATGGATAATAAAAAAGTTAAAATCTATAGATATTATAAGGGTGGAATTTATCTCGTTACTGGTAAGGGAAAACAAACAGGAACGGATGAAGAAATGGTAATTTATGAAGATGCTAAAGGAAATACTTGGATTGAACCTCAGAGTACTTTTATGGCGGATATTGAGGTATGCGGAGTAAAAGTTCCTCGCTTTGAGCATTTAGGTAATTTCTATAAAAGTAATTAAGGAGAGGGTTAATTTGTTAGGCAAGCGAAAATATATGGTTTCTGGTCATGATGCAGAAGGAAAATATGTAGAAAAAGAAGTTTGGGCTAGTTCTGCTCGTAATGCATTAAATATTTCTCAAGAGTGGAATGACGGTAATACATATACGGTAGCTCGTAAGGTTGGATGCGGCTGTGGTGGAAATTAAGTAGACATAAATGTATGCAAATATATAATTATTTTATATTAATATACGGTATAAAGAATTTATTGGCGTTCTTCCTTATAAATACTTTACAGGAGGTAGGAATAACATGTTTGAAATTAATACAGTTGAAGAATTTAAAGAAAAGATAGTAGAAGGGTTTGTTTTAGTTTATTTTTATACTACTTGGTGTGGCCCCTGTAAAATGATTACACAGGATATTAAGGAATTGTCAAAAGAAATTGACGATATTAAATTTATTCAAGTTAACGCTGATCAATTTTTAGATATCACTAAATTGTGTGAAGTTACTACGATTCCAACGCTTCTGTTTATGAAAGATGGTAAAAATATTGAAAAGAAAGTGGGATTTACTCCTAAGCAAGAAATTCAGGAGTTTATTGAGGCTAGTAAATTAGCAAGCCAAATGGAGGCTGAAGAGGAAGTATTAGAAAAAGATGCTTAAAGTGAGAAGAAACATGAAAAGGTAATACCACAAAGGTGTGTCATTTGACACACCTTTTCCTATAATGGGCTTACTATATTTAGTTAGGAGGTTACAATCGATATGCCTAAACTTAAAAGTATTATGAGATATGTTAAAGAAATAGATAAAATGATTAAAGATTTGCGTAAGGGTATGGCACATAGCCATCCATATTCAGTAGATGCTTTACGGCAATATGTAGATGAATTAGAAGCTATACGTGAAGTAATCATGGAATCAGGACTTGAATCTGGTGAAAACTTGGATACATTAATGTATAAAATCAGGGAATGTATAAGGGAGTGCGTGAGACCTTCTTATGCACGAAAACCACAAGTTTTACCTTATCCAAAACCGGATCCGTGGGTACCACCTGTTACAGTCACAGGGGTTAATATTATTTTCGTTGTGGATATTTCTGAATCCATGTTTGAAGGAGGGGGCCTTGAACCTGGAGGGCGTGTTAGAAACTTATTGGTTGCCACAGCAAATGAAATCGAACGTTATGCTAAAGCTGCTAAAATCCCATGTAAAGTATCATTAGTGGCCTACGCTGATCCAACAGACAGAGCAGGAGATAATAGACCGAACTTTTGGAGAATTCTACTGAATAAAAGTGTAGATGTACAAGGGTTAGCACAAGCATTTTCTGATATTGGTACGCTAACATTTAAGCGAGGATCGGATTTCCCTGAATCTGGTATGTCTGCAATTTATCATTCAATTGATCAAGTGATAGATAAAAGTGTAGTAAATGGTAAACCTGTAGAGAATTCTCTTATTCTTGTATCAGATGATAGACAAAAGTTAGAGGGCAGTAGCGAACCTTCACATCGCCTGTATAAAGAAGTTACATACGATCAGGTTGATGGGAAGCTAAATAGCCTTAAAGTATTTAATCGTTATGCATTAGTGCCTATGAAAACTATATATACAGTTCTTCCTGGAAGAAACGGACCTGGGAAAATAGGGCCAGGGAATTGGAATAGTCCTATCATTCCTTTCTTTAGACAGTGTAGAGAGTACTTCCATGTAAGTACTTTAAAAGATGTAAGCGATTGGATCACTTGGACATTAGATCCTACTAAGGCTCCGAAAAAAAAGTGAGGAGGAAGTGATAATGACAATTAGATTTGGAGATTTGTATGAGGAGATTTTAGCTATTGAAGATGCTATGCAGCGTATGAGAGATGATATAGCTAGTTCAGATTGTTCCTCTATTACAAAATGTCGTTTGGAAATAGAATTAGAGATGCTTGAACAAAAATTATATGAATTAGAACGTACAAATATAGATTTTGAATTATTAAACTTTGTTACAATTATAGAATCTATTGAAAGATGCTTTAATTGTATTGACATTCCAGGTGAATTATTTCATGATATAGCTCCTGCACCATATGATACAGCAAGCAATTGCGGAGGTAAAAAGAGACAATTATTACTTAAAGATATTGAATTAATTAAAGTGTTTGAGATGAGTACTAGAAAGCCCGATAAACGACCAAATGTATTTGAATTTGTTAAGAGCGCAATGCCGTATAAAATCCTTACAATTGCATCAGAGAAGTATATTGTATCGTATGACTCGTTACGTAATGGTATTGCGGTTAAAGGGTTCAATAGGCAAACAGGGGAGTCAGTAACGAACTTTGGAAATATTTCTAGAATTGATGTGAAATTAAATGATTCGGCGCGTCAGAAATATGGCGTAGAATGGGTAACTGCATGTAAGGTTTTATTAACAACACCTACACCAATGGTTAGTATTGCACCGTTATCGTTAGCTATTGATGGTAATCCGAGCACCATGCCTAGGGTTGAATATACAAATGAGGCAGAAGTTGAAATGGTATTTCAATTTTTTGTATAGATAATTAGGAACTATAAAGATAAAAAAACGTACAGAAGTGTACGTTTTTTTATTATCTCGTTTGATCAAAGTGGCAATTATAATGTTTAATTTATTTTCTATTAAATTCACCTAAAACGTTGAATTAAGGAAGTTGTTTATTTTCTGTTTAAATTGTTGATGAAATAATCTGTTCAGATCTACATCACTATTAGAAAACTCTTTAATTTCTTCGATTGAAAATGTACCACCCCAATATGGAGAGGTATGAATATCCGAACGGAATGTCACTCCTAAATGGGTAGAAGGAATGGCATTTAGCATGATGTTTGAAATTTCTTTTAAAACGTCTTGGGAAACATCTTGTGGTACATCAAAGATTAATTCATCATGTATCTGTAATACGATGTGTATATCATGCTCTTCAAGTATAGATTTGAAATTCTCCTGTAGCCATTCATCTCTATCTAAGCATTTTGTACCATCTGGCCGGGTGGGATAAAATAAATTTACCATGGCTTTTTTAACTTGTGTCGCAGACGTTCCTTGTATTTTAAAGTTACAACTTTGCCGTTTTATTTTCTCTAATCTCCAATCTGAATTTTTGTTCTTAAAGGTGGAAGAATTGGTAGCTTTTAATATTGTTTCTTTAAAACGTCTTTTTCTACCAAAAAAATCTTTTACATAACCATTGGTTAAAACTTCTCTATGTGTTTCAGCTTCCCATCTTAAAAAGTTGGGTAATTGTTTTTTAAATTGATTAATTAACGAGGTCGCTGCTACTTTTGTAATATTTAATTGATCAGATAAGCCGATTTCTGTTATACCATATAAGGTCACTTAAACCCCTTAGTTTCCTAAGGGAGTGGACTATACCTTAGCAACTATTTTAAGCTGCTTCTCACATTAAGCGAACTCGTTAGATTGGTTGTTTATTAACCGCGGAACGCTATAAGTCTCTGCACCTGCCATTCAAATGAACGCTTTGGCACAGGATTACCATATGCTTATACACTTAGGTTTCCCTGTTTTGAGTGAGATTTTAATTCGGCAATCCCTTTACCGAATACAATGCTTTTCATTTCTTTTCTAAGCAATTCAAAAGCATTTGCTAGAGTAGGAATGGTAGTACTATTTAGTTCCTTCATATTATATATCTTCAAGATATATAGACATTCTGGAGTATCTGACCATTTATTTATAAGCTGTTTTATATGATGCTGAGTCTCTTTTAGTGTCTCTCTTTTATAATTTCGAATATCCTCAAACAAGTGATAAGTAAATCCCTTAATTTGGCAAGTGATTTGACTATGTACATCTAAACCTTTCTTAAAGGCTTCAATTAGTACCGGTTCTTGTGTTACTATTGCGAGCCAACGTAATTCTTGTTGTATGTATACCGCCATTTTCATGGTATTTCAACACTCCTTAAAGGAGCCGGATTAGACTATACCTTCTGTTGCATTCCTGCAAATAATGGGCGAATTTTGTGACTACTAAGCCCATAGCCTACCGTATAAATGAGTTCGATTGATTTATCAATTCTGGTTGATAGACGACTCATTATTTTGTTAACTATGAATCGAGATGATAATTAACAAGCAGTCGTTGCACTTCTTGTCACTAGAAGCACAGGATTCGCTCCACCGTTACATGAGGGCGTTCCCTGTTTTGAGTAGGTTTAGATTAACGACTTCAGCCAACGTTTTGTAAACTGAAGTCAATACTGGTGAACAATCTACCTCTTTCTGCTCTAAAGGCCATACGTATAAAATCAGCTTTACTTGGTACTTGTTGTCATTGTAGTAATGCAAGGCTCTTTATCCTTGCTCTCTTTTTTCAAAGAGTATCGGACTATATCATCACCCTGTTGTAGAAGGGTGGATCGCTTTCGTGCTTATTTCGCCTGTTCTAGGTTAATTTAAGTAGTCTCTGCACCTTTCTAATATCCCTATTAGACTTGGCTCAGGATTGACATAGGTAATTACCCTTAGTTTCCCCTGAATTAACGATCTGCTTACACATAAAGTCACCTTTATGCAGCCCACAACTTTAGGTTTGGTGACGAGCAACTCATACGGCCTGTTTTAGTTCCTACAGAGTTATAGATAGGATGGATTTTATTATCAATAGTACCTTGTTGTTCTTTGGGTAGGGAGTCACAAAAAGAACTTATTAATTTCACTAAGCGACGATATTCTAGAATTAGAGGAATTACAGGATGCTTTGATAGATTATGTATCAGCGTTTTTCTATCTGTTTTTAGTTTGGAAATCACACTTTTGCAACCTTTGTCATATTCCATGATAGGTTTTAGAATAGCATTATCAATATAAAGTTTTTGGGCCAAATGGGCTGGAGAATTTATATTAAACAAAGTGCTTGTTAATTTATTTACGCCATTATATTTATTTTGTTGCTTAGGTGGGTGTATACAATTATTTAATGTGATAGTGGAACCTAGGTAATTCAATATTTCTTTTTTTACGGATTGTAATTTCGTTTGGAGTATTTGTTTTACATCATTACTTAGAAATTCTTCACTAATTTTAATTCCTTTTCTTTCAGCGGTAGTAAGTACGGCTATTAAAGGCATCTCTATTTCCCTAAATAATTTATATATAGAAACAAGATTAAATTTAGGGTTTTCAAAAATTCTTTTCTGATACTCGAATACAGACTTTAGCATAAAAATATCATAGCAAGCGAAGTAGGTAGCTACATGATGTTGTAGCTGATCATAGAGTGTCTTTTCAATCATATACTTTTTTCTATCAATGGTATTTAAAATGGTTCCATTTGAAATAAGACGAGGTAATACATATTCTTTATACCATTCTTTTACACCTTTTGGATGGTTCTCATTTAATAGGCTTGCAGCTATCTCAGTATCCCAAAAGATATTATATGTAATGTCAAAATCACACCAATTATATAGAGCATGAATGTGTTGCTTACTGTTACTAAGTATTAATAAGGTATCTTTCTCTAATAGTGGTGAGAGTTTTTTCATCGTGTATTCTAGACTTAATGTAGAGATATGCTGTGATAATCCATGTTTAAAAGGCTTAATAGGTATATAAAAAAAACTGTTATCAATAAATCCAATCGTAATTGAGATGATTGAGTCTTTAAAAGGATTAAAACCAGTGGATTTCGTATCAATAAATGTATAAGCTTGCGAATGTAAGGTTTTATACACCTTATACTTGGTAATAAATTCTTCAAATTGTTCAGGTGTATGTATTAAATAGTAATTTGAAGGTAGTTTTACTGAATGATTAATTCCGTGAACATATTGATTTTGTTTTATCGTAATCTTTTTTTTCTCATTTTTTTTTATACGAGTTTTTTGTGTGCTTTCTTTTACTTCGCGCCTATTTAATAGTGTAAAAATGTCCTGATTGGATTCATTTGATTTAAAAAACAAAATTTACAACTCCTTACTTCAAAAAGGGACGAAATAATCGTCCCTTTCTATATTTAATAATAGAAATTAAAATTCCATACTGTTTTCTAAAATGGTAATTTATGATTAGTAGTTCTCAATTGTTCCTTTTCATCAAAACCTTCAGTAGCCAATGGAAGAGTAGGGGAACTACATTGAAACTGTGCTTGCTGTAAATTATATATTGTTGATGCTGCATTCATAAATTCTTGGATTTCATCAGGACTATGAGAAGTTATATATGTTGATATATCAAGCATTTCAATTTCATTAAAGTCTGGTTTCTTTAATATAGGTTCTTCATCCACTGAAGTATAATGGTATGGTTTAGCTGAATAAGTGGTATCATTAGCACCTGTTCCACTTCTAGAAATAGTGACAAAGTCTTTTGTAGGATCAATCATGTAAAAATTAAAATCTGTGTGTAATTTTTGAATGTGAGTTTTCGCTAAAGAGACTAGCTTAATCTTATTATCTAATGGATCATATACACGTAATTTAATCTTTAAATTCGGATATTTACTCGGATTAACGTGACAAAGGGGGCACACACCTGTCCCTGGACAACGTATATATTTGGGTTTTAAGGTGGGTTCATAATGCTCGCGAATACCAACCAGATTTTCATACCAATCGATAAATAAAAGTGTAAGTGGTTTTTTATCTTTAAACGTAAGAAAGGTATTTCCCACTTTTAAAATTGCATCTAATCCTTTTATTGTTGTCATACTTTATTTCCTCCTTAAATTGACAGGATATATAATGTTATTAAATTGTTATATATCGGTATAAAGGTTTATTTAAATTAATTTTGTTTATTCTATTTATATAAATAAACAGAAATTAATTTTTTAAATGCAGACTGTAAGTTATAAATCTAGCTAATATTTAATAGTAACAAATCAATAATTAAGCTTAATAATTTTCCAGTAAAGTTCATGTAATGAAGTGTTATATATAAAAGAAGGCTGAAATCTAATAAGAAACAGATAAAACGCCTTTGAAAATTATTGTCGATGTTGTATACTAGTTGTATATACTAGACTAATTAATAGTTATCGTAATAACTAATTAAAAAGTTGCGGAATTTATAATAAAAATAAAAGTTACTTTTGTTTACAAAATGTTCTTAATTATTTTACAATATTTTTAGGTGATTGTTGTTTGAGATAGTAGGGAACTAAGTATATTAACAACAATAAATGCTACGCAATTTCTTTAATGCTCTTGTTGAGTGCGATTTATTAATTTTAAGTTCGTTTGCGATTTCAGCTAAATTCATACAGACTCCTAAGCCGTCATATAGCATGTATTCGATAACATGTTGTTCAGTCGGAGTAAATTTATTTCTATGTATTTCATAATCTGCTTTAACAATTGAGAATTCATATCCTTGTTCGTAAGACTCTTGGCAAAATGTAGGGCAATTGTTTTCACTAGATTCGTCTTCAATAAATCCATCACAATAAAATACAGAAGTCGAATTTTGTTCTACCATTCTATTTGTATAACGATAGTAATCAACCACGGTTCTTTTAATAATTGTTTGACAGAATGAAGGTAGCTTTTCAGATGGAACTGTTGTTTGTTGAAGAGATTTCATTATGCGCAAGATACAATCTTGTTTCACATCCTCTTTGTCTTGATTTCTCACTTTAAATAATTCGAAATTAAAAATTTTAGCTATAGATTCAGAGTTTAGTATTTCCATTATTAAATCTTGAAAGTTTATAGTTGCTGTGTTCATTATATAAATCCCCTTTATTTGAATGAATTAAAATTTACTGCTTAGTAAACTAATTGAATTTGTATTTAATTTATCTAGTAATCCCATTTTAAGTAAGTCATTGGAGTCGATTTTTGAATCTTCAGTGAATTGGGGTGGATAGAGCGTATGATTGACCGTGAATCCTTCCTGTATTAATTGTTTTGTTGCTTTTTGTGTTGCATCTTTTCCAGCTTTGTCATTGTCAAAAAATAGATCAACAATCTCTATACCTGCTAGATGTAATTCGCGTATTTGGTTTTTAAATAATAATTTCCCATTAATTGCAACAGCAGGAATACCTACTTGATAGTTACTCATTACATCTATAGGAGATTCTACGATACGAACTCTTTTAATTCGATTGGCTGATGTACGTAATTGATTAATTAAATGAAGTCCAAATAAAATATCTTTTTTGTTTGGTAATCCTTCGTTGATAAATTTTGAACCCTTATAATTGCTTCCAATTTTTCGTTTTTGTAAAAAGCGAAGATCCCCTTTTCGAGTACGCTGCGGAAATACTATACATTTATTTCTGACATCTATTTTTATTTCGTAAGTATCTAAAGTCTTCATGTTTATTCCACGCTGATTAATTAAATAGGACATTGCTACATTGTAAATCCCTTGATTTTTAAATTTTTCCGCATCCAATTTTTTGAGTGTTTCTTCGGATAACGTATTTGCTTTTATACATTTTTTTCTTGTAGCTAAGAGTTTTGAAATGTCTAAAGGTTTACGATTGTTTTCAAAATAGTAATTCGATAATAGGGCTTTTAATCCGTTGCCTTGTTCTAAAACAAAAGCGGTTTCAATTACACAATCTATGGTTCCTAAGTATCCACAACAGAAACAGTGTGTGTGATAGGGAGGGGTTTTAGAAATACCAAATGATGGTCTTGTTTCTGTATGATTCGGACAGCAACACATTATATAATTGCCGTTATCATTTTTCTTTGAAAATGCTGCATGGTTACTTTGATATCTAAGGGAATACTGATACTTAAAACGCAAATCATCTATTAGATTTGGTATATCAAGTGATGTATTTTCGAGAATTTCTATATTTTTTGCTTTTTGCATGTATTTTCATCTCCATTATTAAGACTAGAAGAACTGTTTTTCATACTGATTGTTTATGGTACTAATCAGTCCGGTATCAAAGTTATATCGCACAATGAAACTTTGACCACTAGCATTGCCACGATTTTTTATAACCTGTACTTTAAAGGTAGTTTCATTTATTTTGATAATAGATATACCTTTGCTAGCATCTTGGAAAATTGCATAAGTTTCCCCGATATCTTCACCAGTCATCGTGCTATCATTTAGACTTTTTTTTATTCTTTTAGCGGACTCTCTGTTAGCTTGTGCTACTACATAACCTGGAATTCCTGTTCCTAAAATCATTTCACGTACTGCTGCTGATATATCAAATAATCTTTGTCTTAAATCCCCAAAATTATTATTGGAGCTATTTAAACGTACTTTGGATAATTGATCTAAAACAAAGCGAGTATGTCCTTCAGACTCAAGGATGCGTTGTATTTCAGTAACTGTATAGGGGCGACCACCATTTTTTTGAATATCATAGATGACCATATCTTTTTGCTTTTTCTTTAGTTGATCTAAAAAGAAGATATAACGGTCTTTTTGTTCAGCTGACATAGTACCACGTTGTATGCCTAAATTTGATACACCAGCCAGGACATGATCCCAATTTCGGGCAATTTCTTCGGCACGTTGTTCTAAAGCAAAGTATGCAGGGAAATCCCACTCGATATTACTATTCCAAGCGGACATTAACATAAATGAGGATATTAATGTTTTTCCCATGTTAGATGGTGCGAAAACAAGAAAATAATCAGTTTCTTGCCCATCACTTACTAATCCATTAGTCACTAAATCTAATGTTTTAAAGCCTGTAGTCGCTCCTAAAATTTCATTTTCATCTCTACCATGAATTGATAAGTATTTACTCTTACGTGTATCCGCCATTCCAGTATATGAGTATCCTTTGTTGTCAATATTCGCAAGTTTTAACATATTCGTGGCATTTAATTTAATATCTAAAATAGCTTCTACAGTTTTCTTTTCAGCGACAAGGTTTGCTGCTTTTTGAAGAAAGGGCTTGAATTTTCTATGTAACCAATCTTCTTTAAGAGCATCTACTACAAATTCTGTTTTTTCTAATTCGACCATTTCAAATTCTTCAAATATATTCATTACGGTTTCTATTGTTGGAAGTTGTTTTTGTGATTTTTTAAAATTTTTAATGTAATTAAAAATATCTTTATGTATAGGAAAGTGTTCTTCATCAAGACCATTTTTATCAACTGAAGACCAATCTTTGTTTTCTAATATATGGTTTAATAGTTGTAATTCTTCAATGGATGGCATAATATAGACTCCTTTTCATCTAATCTCGACATAATAATCGATGTGATAATGGAAATAGTTGCGATTTTTTTAATAACAAAACACGGAACTTATGTTCGTTTTTAGGGCGAAAAAATAAAACGTATGTTCTTTTATGATTTGAAATAAAACGTATGTTCTATTTTTACCGAAAAATAAAAGAACTTATGTTCGTTTTTGGGGCGTAAAAGAATAGAAGATTAAATCAGATCCCTAATGGAATAAAGCATCTTACTATCCAAAACAGATATTGATGCTTTATTAAGTTCTGATTAACTTCTTTTGTTTTACGGGTATTTATATATAAGGATTTAATGCATTTCTACTCAATTCATAAGCTGAAAATTTAATCATGTAAATTAGTATACTATGGAAATATATTAATTGTAATACTATTTTTACATATTTATCATATTATTGTTAAATGGATTCTAGAAAGAACCCGTTACATGACGAGATCTTTATATAATTGGCTTCAGAATATAACTTTTTTCTTGTCTTCTATCACGACCTCCTAATTGATATACAACAGTATTAAATAGCATACGAGATGTAATAATATCCCCAAGACAATTCTCTTGTTCTAATAGTTGGAGTGTAAGATTAGAAGTGAAAAATGTTGATTTTTTGTTTTCTTTACGAAAATCAATCACATCATAAGTAAAATCCTTAATATAATTTGTAAATCTTCCATTTCCTATATCATCAAGTATTAGTAGGGGAACCGTCTTCATGAGTTTTACTTGTTGTAAAACTTTTTGTGTGAAATCTTCATCATTTAATTGATAAATTTGCCGTAGATCATTTGCCCATGAACCATACTTAATATAGAGTACAAGCGGAGACTCAAAATTAAATAAAGAAGGATTCATTACTGATTTAAATATATATTCCATTGCAAAGGCTATAGCAGTATATGATTTACCAGTTCCTTTTTGTGGATGTATAAAAGCGAGATTATTTCCATTCTTAACAATTTCCTCTATTGAATTAAAAGTATCTATAATGTAATCTTTGTACATTTTGTTATCCGTGTCTATTATAAAATTTCTTTTATTTGCATTTTGATATTCTAAAGGAATCTGAGAAAGCTTTATAGCTTGATTAAGTAAGATATAACCGCCACACTCAGGATTTATCGTATAATCCTGTGGCAGGGGAGTAGTACCATTTCTACGTTGGCACCAATCTCTAACGACACATTGTGCACAAGTAACATAAGGTTCATTCAATATTCACACCACCCATTATGCTTATAAATTATTTATATGATTTTGTACTTTCAAAACTGTTATATAATAGATTGATTTTTAAATATAAAATTACTAGTCAATAATTCAATATTTAATTCTTTTTTCTCTAAAACATGAAGGAATAAAGCATTTAAGTGATTTATTGTATTTTGCTGAATCTCCATATGATGTAATGAATATTTATTTTGATTAAGAAAAGACAATATTGAATTCTTGCATTTCATAATATCCTTCCAACCATATTTTTTTGCAAGTGTATCTATTATTTCCCATATCATTTCTGATACTTTTAGGAGTGGAATCTTATCACATTCTATTATGTAGTATCGATTACTTTTTCCGCGACCTGGGACCTCTTTTTTTATAAATCCTTTTTCAACTAATTCATTAATATAACGAATAATTGTATTTATTGAGCAGGAACAAGATATAGATAATCTATAAATACTTGGGAATGCAAATTCTCCTTTTTTATAAATGTAATTCAAAATGTTAGAATACACCAATTTTGCGTGAGTACTTAGGCCAATACAGTGAGCTACCATGCTAGGAGTGCTTATATGCCCTTTGTTGTATGAGCTATTGTATATAAATTCTCTTTCTTTTGAATTTGGCATCGTTTTATACAATTAAAACACCTCTTTCTATTATAAGTATCGTTTTATATGCTGAAAAAGTTGAGGGGGAATTTTAAGGAAATAAAAAATAATTCTACATTCAGATAAAAAATAATCCAATTTACCTATAATACTATTAAATAAAATCCAATAAACACGTAGTTTTTTAATAATGGAAAGCTTTAATTGTTTATATTCTTGCGTAGTTTGGGTTTGATTATAAAGAGCGATTATAAAGCGGGTATTACAACTTGAATAGTTTAGAGGTGATGATATGAAGAGTAATTGGAAATCTCATCCGATTTGTGAATTAGGAGATCAAATTGGAAAAGCTATTATGCTTACATGTAAAGAAAATGCATATATTGGTGGTTTAAAAGACATCACTGAAAAATCCATTATGATTGAAGTTGGTGAGGGGATGGTTATTGCTGTGGACCGTACTGTATTAAATGATGAATCAATAGAACTACATGTTGTGGGAGGATAAAAGATTGTCTGATTTTGTTATAAGTGAAAATACGCGTAATAGTATTAGTACTATTAATGCTCCTAGACCAAAATTAGATCCCCGAGATCCTAATATTGGGAAAATAGCATTGGTTAAAGAAGGGGCATATAAGGGTCTAAAAGGTATAATATATCCACCTACTAAGGAATTGAAATATGATGGAGAGTTTGTAAAAGGATTTACAGGGCATTATGAAGTAGAAAAACTCTATCATGTAATGTTCTTTTTTGAAGATGGTGCATTTTTTTGTGCAATGGAGACAGATTTAATGGATTTAGAGGTAGAAGGGGGTATATTCATTATTGATGACGGAGATGGAACTGTTGCAAAACCCTATGGATGTGGTGAAAGATTATATACGTCGGTTCCAGAAATTTATCATGAATTACCTTTAAATAAATCAGGTTATATCATTATCAATACCTACCAAAGCAGGCGGGTAGATTCTGTATTTAAAGTGTTTTGGATTAACGATCTTACTACACCAATAGGACAAACTCATACACGCGTGCATGGAGTAGTTTTTAATAGTCCACATGATATAATATTTTATTATGATCCCAGGTATAACCCAAATAAAATAGTCATTAAGAATGATTATATAGGAAATTGGTATCATAAAGTCAATTGTCTTACAGAACTTGATGGCTCAATATTTAAGCCGTATACCTGTGGGACTAATATTGTTCTTAATAGTCCCATAGATATGAAAAAGTGTTTTTTTCAACTAATTGAACGTACAGGGGAAGTTGAAGTTGTATATAAATACTTGGGAGATCCTAAAAGTGAGGCTTCATTAGAAGTGTTTTGGCAGAATGAAGTCATAGGGAAAGTAAACACTAAGGAAAAAAATTTTGAGGAGAAAAGCATTATCTTTAGTGTAGATGAAATCAAAATGTTTAATCCTCAGGTGAGAGTTACAGTACATGGACACTGGGAAGTGAAAGTAAAATGTCCGGTAAATAAGGGGATATCAAAGTTAAGAGAAAAGAATTTTTGAGTACTAGTGGTATGGGTTCGTTAAAAGTTGAACTGACCCCAGAAAGTTTGACAAGTCGTTTCATTAGGCAGCTTTTAGGGCATGAGTTCGATATTGTACCGGGCTCATGCCTTTTAATTTTGCCTTAATTCGTTTGTGATTATAATAATCGATATATTTTTCAAATTCTTATTTAAAATGTTCTATGCTTTCAAAATCTTTTAGATAAAGAAATTCAGATTTCATAATACCAAAGAAACTTTCAATAATCGCATTATCGTAACATCTTTGATACAAGTGAATAGGTTGGTCTTGAATCAATTGTATAAGCGATTATCTCTCAATTAAATAGATCTAGCATCGGTGATAAGTAGAGCTTCTCGCCGCATAATTTAAATTCTGTTATGTCTGTAACTCATTTTTCGTTTGGCTTTTTAGCCTTAAAGTTACGTTCTAAAATATTTGGCGTAATCTTACCTACTTTCCCTTTATAAGAGCGATATTTTTTCATACGAACTAGGCTCTTTAAACCTAACTTTTTCACAATTCGTTGAACTTTTTTAAATAAGCATTCTCCATACGCAAACGCTCCAATTCAGCTTGTAATGCTTCTACTGACTCTTCTGTTTGTGTTTGTTTCTTTCTTAATTGATTTTTGATTGTCCTTAGTCATAGACTGACGCCCCTTTTTCTTAGATTTAAGGGCGTCTACTCCTTTTTGACGTAGCTGAATACGCCATTTTCTAATAAGTCCAGATGAAGAAATATTAAAAATAACTGCCGTTTCGTTTGGAGACGTCCCATTTTCGAACATATAATTTGGTAAGCCTAGTTTATACTGTACAAAATACGTTGTATAGCCTTTTTCAAATGCTCGGATTCCATGATATTCAAATTGTTTTATACATATTCGAACCACGTCGTGATTCGCTCTCAATGATTTCGCAATATCTTTTATACTCTCACTTCCATCTTGATAATGTATTGCTGCATTCATTTTGTTTTCTGAAGTAAATTTAGTTATAAAAAAACTACACCTCCAATTGTTAGACTGTGTCTAACAATTGGAGGTGTAGTTCATAAGAAGTAACCTGTTTTTATTTATACATTAAAAAATCGGCGGAGTAACAGAAAATAAGACTATCGCATTTTTCTCAAAATGATTCACCCATTTATGTTTCAAATAAGCAGGTATCTTTACACTGTCGCCAGTTTCTAATACGTATTCTTCCTCGTTTAAATATAATGTGATTTTCCCATCTAAGACAAATGCTAATTCTTCTCCTTTATGTTCTAGCACATTTTCTGATGAAGCTGTATTAGGCGGGACGGTCATAATTGCTGTTGCTAAATTTCCAGTGA
>Ga0209025_1000893_pt1 | contig 46429 bp, 46 predicted proteins | sample AraplaMF_Col_mLB_FD_184256 | JGI IMG/M metagenome (GOLD analysis project Ga0209025, IMG submission 184256) | Arabidopsis root microbial communities from the University of North Carolina, USA - plate scrape MF_Col_mLB (SPAdes) (version 2) | ecosystem: Host-associated > Plants > Roots > Endosphere... | reverse complement strand
GCAGGCGCTGGCCCAGATCGTGCAAGCGATGGTTCATCACGATGGCTCCCCTTCGTGCCCCTCAGCCTTCGCTGACCGCTCTGGCGAAATTGGCGAAGAACTCGTCGGCCAGCTTCTTCGAGACCGAATCGATCAGACGCGAGCCGAGCTGCATCAGCTTGCCGCCGACCTGTGCCTCGACCTCGTAGCGCAGCAGCGTCTGCCCGCCTTTGGCATCTTCGAGCATGACCTTGGCGCCGCCCTTGGCGAAACCGGCGATGCCGCCCTCGCCTTCGCCGACGATGCGATAGCCGTTCGGCGGATCGAGGTCCTGCAATTCGACCTTGCCCTTGAAGGTCGCCTTCACCGGGCCGAACTTGACCTTCACCACCGCCGAGAAATGCGTGTCGTCATCCTTGTTGAGCTGTTCGCAGCCGGGGATGCAGGCCTTCAGCACCTCGGCGTCGTTGAGCTTCTCCCAGACCACCTGCTTGGCCGCGGGCAGCATCGCCTCGCCGTTCATCGTCATCGCCATGGTGTCGTCTCCTCTGGTCCGCGAAGGTCTCTCACCGACATGCCCGTCACGAGCGGCGCCACAGGGCCGGCTCGACATGCTCGCGCCCGATCGTCGCGAGATCCGTCACACCGAGCAAAGCCATGTTCCGGTCGATTTCGGCCCTCAGCAGCCGGATGGCATGGCCGACGCCGGCTTCGCCGCCTGCGGCCGCGGCGAACAGGAAAGGTCTGCCGAGAAAGACGAAGTCCGCCCCGAGCGCGAGCGCCTTCAGCACGTCCGAGCCGCGCCGAATCCCGCCGTCGATCATCACGCTCATCGTTCCCGCGACCTCGGCGATGGCCGGTAGCGCCGCGAGCGCCGGTCGGGCGCCGTCGAGTTGGCGGCCGCCATGATTGGAGACGATGACACCGTCGGCACCCGTCTCGCGCGCCAACACCGCATCTTGCGCACTGAGCACGCCCTTCACGACCAGGCGGCCCGCCCAGAGGCGGCGGATCAGTTCCAGATGACGCCAGGCGAGCTGATCGCGCGCACCGATGGCGCGCACTACGTTGCGCGACAGGATCGGCGGGCCGCGGAACGCGTCCATGTTCTCGAAATGCGGGACGCCCTTGCGCAGGAAGCTGGCGAACCAGGTTTCGAAGAGCCAGCGCGGGCGGATCGCCCCGTCCCAGGCGAGGCGAGGCGAGGGGCGAAGCGGCATGCTGAAGCCGGAGCGGACATTGTTCTCGCGGTTCGCCGCGACGGGCACGTCGACCGTCAGCACGAAGGTGTCGTAGCCGGCCGCCGCGACGCGCTCCACCATCGCCTCGATGCGCGCGTCCTCGCCGGGAAGGTAGGCCTGGAACCAGCGTGCGCCGCCTTCCTGCGCGATGCGCTCGAGCCGGGTGAGTGAGGTCGCGCTGACGATCGAGGGAATGCGTTCCCGCTCCGCGGCGCGCGCGAGCGCGATCTCGCCGTCGAAGGTGGCGAGCCCCGACAACCCCATCGGCGCGATGCCGAAGGGTGCGTCGTAGCTCTGCCCGAACAGTTCGGTCCGCGTCGTGCGCGTCGAGACGTCCGCAAGGACCCGCGGTACCAGATCGTAGCTGCGGAAGCTCTCCCGATTGGCCTCGAAGGACTGGCCGGTCTCCGCCGCGCCGGCGTAGTAGCCGTAGATCTGCCGCGGCAGCCTGCGCCGCGCGGCGGCCTGGAAATCGTCGAGGCAGAGGAAGGATGCGAGATTGCGCGGCGTCTCGTCGTATGGCCGCGGCGCGGCGACGATGCGCGACTTCCCCGGGACCGAGGCAGCCGTCATAGCGCGCGGCCCGCAAAGCGGCTCGACGCCAGCACGATGTTCTGCGGCCGGCCCTGCAAGGCCGCGACCATCGTCTCGGCCGCCTTGACGCGGATGTCCCGGTTGGCCTGCGGCGAATAATAGGCGACATGCGGTGTGACGATCAGCCGGCCGGTCAGCCACGGCTCATGATTGCGATAGGCCGCGAGCAGCGCGGGCAGCGGCTCGGCCGGTGGCTCGACGGGTACCACGTCGAGCCCGGCTCCAGCGATATGCCCGTCCTTCATCGCCTCGCCGAGCGCCTCGATGTCGATCAGCGCGCCGCGAGCCGTGTTGACGATGACGGCTCCGGCCGGCAATTGCCGGAGTTCTCTCGCGCCGATCAGGCCGCGCGTCTCCTCGGAGAGCAGGCAGTTCAGCGACAGCACGTTCGACATCTTGAGCAGTTCGGGCAGCGACCGCACCCGCTCGACTCCGATGGCGAGCTCGGTGCCGTTCGGCACGTAAGGATCGTAAAAGACGACGCGGAAGCCGAACGCCTTCGCCCGCAGCGCGACGGCCGTTCCGATCCGGCCGAGGCCGACGATGCCGAAGGTCTGCGTGCCGGAGCGGTCGATGAGCGGCGTGTCGATCATCAGCCAGGGCGCTGGCTCCTTGCCGCGCTGGAGATCGTGATGCAGCAGCAGGCCGCGGCGCAGCGCGAGCACCAGGCCCATGGCGTGATCTGCAATCTCGGTCGTGCCGTAATCGGGCACGTTGCAGACCAGGATGTCGCGGGCGGCAGCGGTCGTCATCGCGATACGATCGAAGCCGACGCCGATGCGCACCAGCACCCTGAGTTTCGGGAAGCGGGCGAAATCCGCCTCCCGCACATGGTGGCGAAAGACGAGAAGCCCATCCGCCTCGCGACAATCCGCCTGGTCGAGATCCGATAGCTCGGGCACATCGCGAAACGTCACCGAGCAGTGCTCGGCGAGCACGCCCTGCTCGAGCTGCGTGTCCGGATCGATCAATTCCGGATAGAGCACATGTGGCATCATCATCCTTTCCCCGAGGATCGCGGCGCCGTGCGGCGTCCCGTTCAGGCTCCTGCTTGCGCGTCCCGGATGGCGCGCCAGAGCCTCAGCGGCGTCGCCGGCATCGTGAACTCCTCGATGCCGAGCGGCACGAGCGCGTCGCGGATCGCGCTCATCACCGCCGGCAGCGCTCCCACCGTGCCGGCCTCGCCCGCGCCCTTCACGCCGAGCGGATTGGTCGTCGTCGGCACCGGATGGCTCTCGACCCCGATCGCCGGCAGGTCGGTCGCGCGCGGCATGCCGTAATCCATGAAGGAGCCGGTCAGGATTTGGGCGTCGGCATCGAAGGCGATGAACTCGTCGAGGATCTGCCCTGCGCCCTGGGCAACGCCGCCGTGGATCTGGCCCTTCAGCAGCAGCGGGTTCACCACGGTGCCGACATCGTCGACGACGTGATAGGCGACGATGTCGCGATGACCGGTCTGCGGGTCGATCTCGACCTCGCAGATATGGCAGCCATTGGGGAAGGTCGACCTGTCCAGCGCGACACTTGCCGAAGCCTGCAACCCCGTCTCGAAGCCGGCCGGCAGCGTCCGCAATTGGAAGGAGGCGATCGCGACGTCCCGCAGCGAAATCGAGCGGTCCGTCCCCGCGACGACGAAACGGCCGCGTTCGAACAGGATATCTTCGCTGGCGGCCTCGAGCAGATCGCCCGCGAGCGGCTTCGCCTTCTCGATGATGCGCTCGCTGGCCCGGACGAAGGCGGCGCCGAAGGCCATCATCGTCCGCGAGCCGAAGGTGCCGCGTCCATGCGCGACGGCATCGGTGTCGCCGAACACGACGCGGACATGCGCGCTCGCGGTGCCAAGCAGCTCGGCCGCCATCTGGTGATAGGTCGTCTCGTGGCCCTGCCCCTGCGAGTGACTGCCGGCGAAGATGGTCATGTCGCCGGAGGGATCGAAGCGGATCTCGGCATATTCCTCGAAAGGGCGGTCGGGCGGGCCGCCGGCGATCTCGATCACGCAGGCGATGCCGATCCCGCGCAGCCTGCCGTGCTTCTTCGCCTCGCGGCGCCGCTTCTCGAAGCCCTGCCAGTCCGCCGCCTTCAGGCACTTGTCCATGACGGCTTCGAACTCGCCGCTGTCATAGGTGAAGACCAGCGGCGTCTTGTAAGGCATCGCAGCAGGCGGGATCATGTTGCGCCGCCTGATCTCGGCACGGTCGAGGCCGAGCTTGCGCGCCGCCTTGTCGATGATCGTCTCGATGCAGAAGGAGGCTTCCGGCCGCCCGGCGCCGCGGAAGGGGCAGGTCGGCACGGTGTTGCTGAAGACGCCGCGGACCCGCACGTCGAAGGCCTGCGTGGTGTAGACGCCGGCCAGCCCGCCGATATTGTTGGTCGGCGCATGCAGGCCGTTCGAGGCGACATAAGCGCCGACATTGGCCAGCGTCTCGACCCGCAGCGCCAGAAAGCGTCCTTCACCGTCCAGAGCAAGCGAGACTTCCGAGACATTGTCGCGGGCCTGATGATCCGACATGAAGCTCTCGGAACGATCGGCGGTGTGCCGGACCGGGCGGCCGGTCAATCGCGCCGCCCAGAGCACGAGGACCAGCTCGGGATGCAGGCTGCCCTTCATGCCGAAGGCGCCGCCGACATCGGGGGCCACAACACGGATGCGGCCCGGCGCGATCCCGAAGATCGTGGCGAGCTCGCCGCGGATCATGTGGGGCGACTGCAGGCCGGCATGAAGCGTGTAACGGCCGGTGCGCTGGTCATATTCGCCGAACGCGGCGCGCGGCTCGAGCGAATTCGTGCCGACCCGGCTGATCACGATGCGCTCGGAGACGACATGGGCGGCCTCGGCGAACAAGGCCTCCGTCCGTGGCGCATCGCCGGCCCGGAAGTCGAAGCAGATATTGTCCGGGAACGCCTCCCAAACCTTCGGCGCGTCGGCCTGCGCCGCCAGCGCGGTATCGGCGACCGCATCGAGCGGCTCGTAGCGGATATCGATCAGTTCGGCGGCATCGCGCGCCTGATTCAGGGTTTCCGCCACGATCGCGACGACGCCTTCGCCAACGTGCCGGACCGCGCCCCGAGCGAGCGGAAAATACGCCGGCTCGAAGGCCGGCGAGCCGTCTGCCCTGTGGCGCTTCACCCGGGTCGGGAAGCGGGCGAAGCCTTCGGCCTCCATCTCGGTTGCGGTGAGGACCGCGAGAACGCCTTCCGCCTGCCGGGCGGCGGTCGTGTCGATCGACAGGATGCGCGCCGCCGCATGCGGCGAGCGCAGCAGGAACAGATGCGCCGTGCCGCCGGCGAGGGCGGCGATATCGTCGGTATAGCGGCCACGCCCCTGGATGAAGCGCTCGTCCTCGATGCGCCGCACGGGCCGGCCGAGCCCCGGCGCATGGAGGCTTTCCGCGGATGGCGCCAAGGCGTTCATTCGCTCGGACGTTCGAGATAGCGCAGCCGGCTGCGCTGGAAGTGGTTGAAGCCGGCATTCACCAGCGAGGCGAGGGCGAAGATCACGATGATGGTCGCGTACATGCTCGGGATCTGGAACTGGTCCGAGTAGCGCATCAGCCGATAGCCGAGCCCGGCATCGGAATAGGCGATCTCGGCCGACAGCACGCCGATGATCGACATGGCGAGCCCGAGACGAAGGCCGACCAGCAGTGAGGGCAGCATCGCCGGCAGGTAGATCATCCGCACCTTCTGCAGCCAGCGCAGATGGAAGCTGTCGCCCACCCGCAGCAGGATCAGCCGGATCTGGAGATAGCCGCTGATCGTGCTGAACACGACCGGGAAGAAGGCCGACATCGCCGATTTGGCGATCTTCGACTCGACGCCGAGGCCGAAGACAAGGAAGAGGATCGGCAGGAAGATGATCTTCGGCGTGCCGGCGAGCGCCAGGATGTAGGGCTCGAAGGCACGGCGGAAGAAGGTGCTGGAGCCCAGCCAGATGCCCACCAGAAGCGCGATCAGCGAGCCGATCACGAAGCCCGAAAACGAGGTGAAGAGCGTGATGCCGAGATCGCGATAGAGTACCGCGCCGGAGAGTTCCGTCAGGAGCGCGCTGGCGACGGCCAAGGGGGGCGGGACAAGCCCCTTGTAGAGCAGGCCGGAGACGGCGATGAGCTGCCAGGCGGCCAGCAGGACTACGATCGTCGCGATCTTGATGGTCGCGACGGAGGGGCCCTTGGCCTCGGCGGCGGGCGATGCGAGGTCGCTCATCCCTACCTCACCAGCTTTTCGATGCGGTTGACGATGATGTTGAAGACGACGCTCACCAGCGTGACCGCGATGATCGCCGTGTAGGTGCCGGTGATGTCGAAGCGGAAATAGCTGTCGGAGACCATCCGTCCGAGCCCGCCGGCATCGACGAGGTACTCGATCGCAATGATGTTGATCAGCGTGTAGATCAGCCCGAGCCGGATGCCGGTGAAGATCGTCTTGGCGCCTGCCGGAACCATGATCTTCCAGAAGATCGTCCTTTCCGACACGTGGAAGCTGCGGCCGACCTTGATCAGCGTCGACGGGACCGACATGAAGGCCAGCCGCACATGGACGATGATCGGGATGATCCCCGCCGCCATCCCCATGAAGATCAGGGTGAAGTTGTTGCGGCCGAAGATGACCATGAAGAGCGGATAGAGCAGGAAGATCGGTGCGGCGAAGAGGGAGGCGAGCCAGCCCTCATAGGCCTTGCCGAACGCCTTGTAGCGATAGAGCAGGTAGCCGGCCGGAATTGCGATCAGCACCTCGGCGACCATGGCCGCGAGCACCATGCCGAAGGTCAGCTTTGTCGCCTGCGCGAGCTTCAGGAGCGTCTCGCCGTGGAAGATGGCGCCGATCGCCTCGCTGGGCAGCGCGATGATCAGGCTCGAGATCGCCCCGGTCCTCACCAGGAGTTCGATCAGGACGAGCAATGAGACGACGGTGGCGAGGCCGAGCAGGGTCGCCGCGTCGAACCCCAGCGAAGCCGCGAGCCTGCGCGCCGAGAGGACGCCGGCCCGGTCGATCTGGGTCGTCGTTTCGCCACCCCTATCGGCGGGAGCCAGGGCCATATCGCGCTCCTTCTGTTGCCGCGGGCCAGGCCGCGATGTCTCGTCAGTGGTGATTGAGCCAGTCCAGGCTCGATCCGCGGGTGGAATCGATCCGGATGTCGATCAGATAGGGGCGGCCTGCCTCGACGGCTGCCAACCCCCGCTCCAGCGCCGCGGCGATCAGTGCGGGATCGGTGACCTGCGGCTCGGACTCCACGCCGAAGTTGCGGGCCAGCCCGGGAATATCGACCGCCGGTTCGTCGATGCGCTGGCCGATCCACTTGTTCTCGGGCGGGCGGCCGCGATGCTGGGCCACTGCCTCCTGCTGGATTTCGTCGGTGTAGTAGCTGCGGTTGTTGGCGATCACGAGGAGCACCGGAATCTGGTAGTGTGCGGCGGTCCAGAGCGCGGAGGGAGCGCCGAGAAACTCCCCATCGCCCATCATCCCGATCGTCAAACGTCCGCTGCCCTTCAGGGCAAGCGCCGCGCCGATCGCCATGCCGGGTCCCGAGCCGACGCCGCCGCCGCCGTCATAGCCGAGATAGTCGAGCGGATCGCGGAAGGGATAGGCGCCCGCAGGCCAGTTCAGGGGGACGCGGGCGAGACAGAGCTCGCGCCCGCCCTTCACCTCGCGCAAGGCCGCGCCGATATCGGCGAGAGTCGGCAACCCCTTCGCCTCGGGCTGCGCCGCCGGCTTCGGCGCGGGCGGCAGAGCCGGCTTGGCGCCGCCGCGTTCCTCTAGCGCCGCGACCAGAGGCTCGAGTACCGCATCGGGCTCGACCGCGAGGTGGATATCGGCGCCGCTGTAGCGCTGGTGGTCGCCGCTCCAGCCATTATGGACGTAGTGGTCGACCGAGACGTGGATGAGCTTGCGCGGCCCGGCCTCGTCGGCACCGACACGCATGACGTCCGCGACATCGGTCCAGTCGAGGCTCAGCACCACATCCGCCTCGGCCAAGAGCTTGCGGTTGACGCCGGTCAGGAAGAGATCGGGCGGGGCGCCATGCAGCGGATGTTCCGTCGGGAAGGACGCTCCGGTCCGCAGATCGGTGATCACGCGGGCGCCGAGCAGCTCGGCGAGCTTCACCCGGTTGTCCCAATCCGCCTGGCTGCGCGAGACGCGGCCCATCAGAATGACCGGCGCTTTCGCTTCCCTGAGGAGCTTCGCCGCGCCCGCCACCGTCCGGCGGTCGGGAACGATGCGCGGCGGCGGCTCGAACAGCTCGGCGGGCGGCAGCACGACGGGCGCGCTCAGCGCGTCCTCCTGAAGCCGTCGGTCGAGGATGACGTAGGACGGTCCGCAAGGCGCGGTGCGCGCCATCATGTGGGCGCGGCCGATCGCCTCGATCGTCGCGGCGGGCGAATAGGGCTGGTCGTCCCATTTCACGAAATGGCGCACCATCGCGCCCTGGTCCCGGGCGGTGTGCATCCAGTCGATCCAGTTGCGCCTGACGGCTGTGTCGACCGCGCCGGTTGCGCCCAGCATCAGGATCGGTACTCGGTCGCACCAGGCGTTGAAGATCGCCATCATGCCGTGCATCAGGCCGACATTGGAGTGCAGCACCACGGCCATGATGCGGCCGCTCGCCTTGGCATAGCCATGCGCGATCGAGACGACGCTCTCCTCGTGCAGTGACAGCAGCATCTGCGGATTCTCGTTGCCGAGATAGTTGACCAGGCTGTCGTGCAGGCCGCGGAAGCTGGAGCCCGGATTGACGCAGACATAGTCGATGCCGAGATGGCGCAGCATTTCCGCGGCGGCATCGCTGCCCCAGCTCATCTTGGTCTCGGCGCTCTTTGCGGGAATGTCCGGGTTCATGGCGCGGCCTTCGGCGAAGCGGTCAGAGGAAGGTCTCGGTAACGGTCTTGATGTGCGTGTATTCCGCCAGGCCCTCGGCCCCGCCCTCGCGGCCGACGCCGCTGTCGCCGACGCCGCCGAAGGGCGCCTCCGGCGCCGTGACGGTCACGCCGTTGATGGCGACGACACCGGCGCGCAGCCCCTCGGACATCGCGGCGGCCGTCTTGTGCGAGCCGGTGAAGGCATAGGCTGCGAGCCCGTAGGGCAGGCTGTTGGCCTGCTCCAGGACCTCCTCGACCGTGTCGAAGGCGCGGATCGGCGCCAACGGCCCGAAGGGCTCGCGCGTCATCACGGCGCTGTCGACGGGAGCGTCGGCAAAGACGGTCGGCGCGAAGAAGAAGCCGCGATTGCCGAGGCGTTCGCCGCCGGTCAGCACCTGCGCGCCACGCGTCTTCGCATCGGCGACGAATTCCTCCATGGCTTCAAGACGCCGGCGGTTCGAGAGCGGGCCCATCTGCACGCCGGGCTCGGCCCCATCGCCGACCTTGATCGCCCTGGCCGCCTCGACGAAATGGCTGGTGAAACGCTCGACAGCGCCGGACTGGACATAGAAGCGCGTCGGCGCCGTGCAGACCTGGCCGGCATTGCGGAAGCGCGAGCCGACGCATTGCTTCGCCGCAAGCGCCACATCCGCATCGTCGAAGACAACGGTCGGCGAGTGGCCGCCGAGCTCCAGCGTGACCTTCTTCAGGTCGCGCGCCGCGAGCGCCGCCAGATGCTTGCCGACGCTGACCGAGCCGGTCAGGGAGATCTTCTGCACGACCGGGCTGCCGATCAGATGCGCCGAGACCTCGGCCGGGTCGCCATAGACGATGTTGACCACGCCGGGCGGCACGCCGGCTTCCTGGCAGAGACGGCCGAGGATGATTGCCGCCGTAGGCGTCTCCTCCGCCGGCTTGACGATGACCGAGCAGCCGGCGGCGAGCGCATGGGCGATCTTGCGGGAGACCATGCTGCAGGGGAAATTCCAGGGCGAGAAGGCGGCGACCACGCCGACCGGCTCATGCATCACCAGGATGCGGCTGTCGGGAAAGCGCGAGGGGACGATCCGGCCATAGAGCCGCCGGCCCTCTTCCGCGAGCCACTCCACCAGTTCGGCCGCCCCTGCGACCTCGCCGCGGGCCTCTGCCAGAGTCTTGCCCTGCTCCGCAGTGATCGCCGCGGCAAGACGCTCGGTATTGTCCCGCATCAGCGCGCCGAACTTGCGAACGACCTTGGCGCGATCTTGCGGCAGCACCTTCCGCCACAGCTTGAATCCGGCCTCGGCGGCTTCAAGGGCGCGGTCGAGCTCGGCCTTGCCCGCGAGAGGCAACCGGCCGATCTCGGCTTCGCTCGCCGGATTGACCACGGCGATTGTCCGATCGCCGTGCGGGCGGACCCAGTCGCCACCGATGAGATTGGCCCAGTCCTGGTTCATCACAGCCATCCTCAGACCAGCCTTTGGGGCAGATGGTAGAAGGTGCTGAGCTCGTGGGTCGGTCCAATCACCTCGGCCTTGCGCACATAGGCCGGCCCGAGCTCGGCGAAGGAGGTCACGCCAAGCAGCCCGAGCGCATTGATGATTTCGCGTTCGAGCAGCTCGAGGCTGCGCACCAGCGCCGCCTCGCCGCCTGCCGCCAGCGCCCAGCCCTGCAGGCGACCGATCGCGACGGCAGACGCACCCAGCGCGATCGCCTTGATCACGTCCGTGCCGCGCAGGAAGCCGCCATCGACGATGAGCTCGGCCTTCTTCTTCACCTCGCCCGCGATCTCGACCAGCGAGTCGAGCGCGCCGAGGCAATGGTCGAGCTGGCGCCCGCCATGATTGGAGACGTAGATCGCGTCGACGCCGCGCGAGACCGATATCGCCGCATCCTTGACATGGGCGATGCCCTTGAGGATGAAGCGCCCGCCCCATTCGTCACGGATGCGGCTGGCGAGATCCCAGGTGATCGCGGCCTGGAGATGGCGGTCCTTCTGCGCCTTCACGCTCGGCGGCAGGTAGCGGTTCATGAGCTGGCGTTCGCGGATGCCGTAATGCGAGGAATCGACCGTCACGGCCAGCGCGTCATAGCCGGCGTCCTTGACCCGCTTCAGGACAAGCTTGATCCAGTCGAAGTCGCCGCGGACGTAGAGCTGGAACATCTTCGGCCCTTCGGCCGAGGCCGCGCTCTCCTCCAGTGACGGCTCGGTGATCGAGCTGATCATCGGGACTGTGCCGAAGCGTGCGGCCGCCCGGCAGGAACTTGCACCGCCGCCCTTTTCGATCGCCTGAAGCGAGCCGATCGGCGCCAGGATCACGGGTATGCGCAGCTTATGGCCGAGCAGCGTGCCGGACGGGTCGATCGTCGAGACGTCCCGCAGCACGCGCGGCAGGAAGGCATAGCTATCGAGCGCGTGGCGGTTGCGGCGCATCGTCATCTCGGACTCGGCGCCGCCGGTCAGGTAGTCCCATACCTCCTGATTGAGGTTGCGACGCGCCTGGCTGACGATTTCCTGGCTGCATGTGAATTCCGTCATCGGTGCCTCGCAAACCAGACTGTTCTCGGCCTCTCGCCGTCAGGCGGCGGCCTGCTCGATCTCGGAAACGGCCTGGCCGAACAGCCTGAGTCCCTCGCGGAAATGCTCGCGGGTGATGGTCAGCGGCGGCATCAGGCGGATGGTCGAGCCGTAGCGGCCGCAGGACATGATGCGCACGCCCAATTGCTCGCAGCGCTGCAGGATGGCGCCGACGCGCTTCAGATCGAGCGGCTCTTTCGTCTTCTTGTCTGCGACGAGCTCGACGCCGATGAAGAAGCCGCGGCCACGCACGCCATCGAGGAAGGCGCTCCTCTCCGCGATGCGGATCAGCTCCTGCTTCATCTCCTCGCCGACGGCGACCGAGCGGCCGATGAGGTCATCCTTAGGGTCGAGCAGGATGTCGAGATTGGCCATCGCCACGACATTTGCGAGCGCGTTCTCCGCGCCGGTGATGACCTGCGAGCCGGGCGGCAGCTTGTCCTGATAGCGGTTGTGGACGGTGACGCCGGAGAGCGGCAGATCGCCGCCGATCGCCTTGGCCCAGGTCATCATGTCCGGCACGACGCCGGCATGCTCGCAGGCCCACATCTTGCCCGTGCGTCCGCCGCCGGCCTGGACCTCGTCGAGGATCAGCAGGATGCCGCGGCGCGTGCAGATCTCACGCACGGCCCGCAGGAAGGACAGCGGCGGATCGAGATAGCCGCCATCGGCCTGCATCGATTCGACGATCACGGCGGCGACGTCGTCGGCGCCGGTATTCGGCGTCGAAAGCCGGTGATCGAGATATTTGGCACAGGCCGCCGCGGCAGCTTCGGGTTCCAGATCGAGGAAGGGCCGGTAATCGTCGGGATAGGGCATGTGGATCACGCCCGACATCAGCGGCCCGAAAGGCTTGCGGAAGTTCTCCCGCGTCGTCAGCGCCAGTGTTCCGTGGAAGACGCCGTGATAAGCGCCCTCGAAGGCGACGATCTGTGTGCGGCCGGTGATCGCCTTGGCGTATTTGAGCGCGGTCTCGTTGGCGGACGAACCGCTCATGCCGAACCAGGTGAAGCACTCGCCGCGCAGGCCTTCGGGCATCGAGGCCGAGATCTTCTCGGCGAGCGCGACGGTCGTCTCGCTGACGAGGCCGGCCGAATGCATCAGCTTCTCGGCCTGCGCCTTCACGGCCGCGACGACACGCGGATGGCTGCGCCCGACATTGGAGACGGCGACGCCGGCCGACATGTCGATGAAGATGTTGCCGTCCGGATCCTGGATGCCGGCGCCGCGCCCGCCCTCGATGACCAGCCGCCCGCGCACGGAGGGGCGTGTCGGGCTCTGGAACTTCATGGCCCGCTCGATCACGGCGCGCGCCTTGGCGCCCGGGAACTCATTCGAGACCATGCGCGGCATCGCCGGATAGGACAAGGCGGCCAGCTGCTCTTCGGAGATCATGACGGCTCCTCTACAAACCTGCATGCAAGAGAGCGGCGGTCGCGCCGCCGCGGCTCGCGGCCTATTGCCAGACGACGACCTGGGGCGGATTGATCACGCCGTGCTTGCTCTTGTTGGCGAGGATGTCGAAGGCCTCCGGCACCTTGTCGAGCCCGTGCAGGGTGTGCGTGATCGTGGGCGCGATCTGCACGCGCTTCGAGGCGACGAGCTGGATCGCGTAGTCGATCATCTTCGGCGAGGGCGAGCGGCGCCCGACCACGCGCAGGGCCTTCTTCTCGATCAGCCCGAAGGTGACCTCGGCGCCGACCGGCAGATGACCGATCTCGATGATGCGCCCTTCCGGCCGCAGCATCTGCAGCCCCTGCTGGAAGGCCTGGGTGCCGGCATGGCCTTGCCCCGTGGCGCCGCCGGCGCAATCGAAGACGACGTCGCAGCCGAAGCCCTTGGTTGCCTCCATCACGGCCTCGACCGGGTCCTGGTGCGTGGTGTTGACCAGGACATCCGCCCCCAACTGCTTCGCGAGATCGAGCGCCAGCTCGCGGCGGGCGATGGCGATGACGCGGGAGGCGCCGGCGCAGCGCGCGACTTGCAATGAATCGAGCCCCATCGGGCCGAGCCCGATCACCGCGACGGTATCGCCCATCTCAATACCGATCCCCTCCGTCGCACCGACGATCGAGACCAGCGGCTGGAGCGCGGCGGCCTCGGCGTCGGTGACCTCGTTCGGCACCGCGGCGACCATGCGGGCGGGAACTGGAAAATACTCGGCCAGGCAGCCAGGGGTGTCCTCGCCGACATTGACCACCGAGCGGCAGAGCTGCGGCCTTTGTGCCTGGCAATATCTGCAGGTGCCGCAGGGCACGCCGCGGTGGTAGAAGACGCGGTCGCCGCGCTTGACGTTGGTGACGCCGGCACCGACCTCGACGACCTCGGCGCAGAACTCGTGCCCGAACAGCGGCAAAGGCCGGCTCTTCGCCAGCATCGCCTTCAGGCTCTCATGGCTGGAGACGGGCGCGCCGCTGAACTCGGCGACCTCGGTGACCGACAGCTCCAGCACCCGCGTGCGGCAGACCACCCAGCCGGGCTCGGCCTTCGGCTCCGGCACGTCCTCGAGCCGCATGTCGTTGAAATCGTAAGTCAGCCAAGCCTTCACGGTCGCTCTCCCCTCGCCATGAGCCGCGACCATATCGCGTCCAAAATTTATATCAAGATGAAAGCTAAAAAAATAATGTGCTTTGGCGAGGCCGCCTCCATTGGCACCTCGGCGGTCGGCGGGAGGGGCTCGTGCGGCGCAGCTATTTAACTCCACTAATAACCTAAACTTGACAAGTTTCATTCGAAGCAAAATCATGGATGCGGACGGGACTGGTCAAAGGCCCGCGCAGCGCCGGCCCGAAGCCGGCAGACCGAGAGGCTTTCCGTGCTGATAGAACGACCGTTCCAGCCCGCAGACATCGACCATCTGATCATCGCCGGCTGGACCGGGCGCGATCAGAAAGCGGTTGAACACCACATCAAGGAACTCGAGGCACTCGGCGTGAAACGTCCGCGCACGACGCCGATCTTCTATCGCGCGGCCGCCTCCCTGCTGACGACCGCGGAGACCGTCGAAGTGCTCGGCGGCGCCTCCAGCGGCGAGATCGAGCCGGTCGTGGTCGCGCTCGGCGGCGAGCTTTGGATCGGGGTTGGATCGGACCACACCGATCGCGAAGCGGAAGCGGTGGGCGTCTCGCTGTCGAAGCAGATGTGCGCCAAGCCGGTCTCCGCCTCGCTCTGGCGTTTCGCGGAGGTCGCCGATCATTGGGACGACCTGATCCTGCGCTCCCATGCGGTGATCGGTAGCGAGCGGCGGCTCTATCAGGAGGGAACCGCCAGGGCGATGCGGCCCGTGGCGGAGCTCATCAAGCTTTACAACGGCGGCAGCACATTGCCGGACGGCACGGCAATGTTCTGCGGAACCTTCGCCGCGATCGGCGGCGTCACGCCGGCCGACCGTTTCGAGATGGAGCTGCACGATCCCCATAGCGGGCGCTCCATCACCGCCGCCTATTCCATCCGCAGCCTTCCGATCGAGGGATGATCCCGATGAGCGAACCCGTCGTCTACGAAAAGACCCATGAGGAATTCCACCGGCTGGACATGGAGAGCGGCTGGCATACGCCGCCCGGCTATCCCACCGGCATCAAGCAGAAGATCATCGCCGGCGGGCTCGACGAGCCCGGCAAGCGCGGCAACCGCACGCGCCTGCTGCGCTTCGACCCCGGCGTCTACACGACCGCTCCGTTCGTCCATGAGTATTTCGAGGAGGTCTTCCTGCTCGAAGGGGACCTGACCGTCGGCAACGACGAGAACGGCGAGGGCGGCGAGTCCTTCACGGGTTACACCTACGCCGTGCGTCCGCCCGGCGCCTATCACGGCCCGTTCAAGTCGGTGAACGGCTGCATCCTGCTCGAAGTCCACTACTACTGAACCGGCCATCCGCCGCAGAGGAGCCACGCGATGAAGCTCGCCGTGCCGGACATGGTGTCGAATTCCTATTTTCCGGCGGAGGCGGCGATCGAGCTCGGCGTCTTCAAGGAGTTCGGGCTCGACGTCTCGCTGGAGCTGATCTTTCCGGTCGACAAGGCTTACGAGGCTTTGCGCGACGGCACGGTCGACATCGTTGCCGGCTCCGCCCATTCGGCGCTGGCGGCCTTTCCGCGCTTCGAGGGCGTCAAGCTGCTCTGCGCACAAGCGCAGGGCATGTACTGGTTCCTCGTCATGCACGCCGACTTCAAGGCGCAGCGCGGCGACCTCGGCGTGCTGAAGGGGCGGCGCATCGGGGCCGCGCCCTGGGTCGAGATGGGCCTGCGCTTCCTGCTGCAGGAAGCCGGCATGGATCTGGAGCGCGACGGCATCAGCATCGGCCCTGTGCCGGCGCCGCCGGAGAAATCCGTCAATTTCGGCCTCAATGCGGCCCGCGCGCTGCAGAGTCGCCAGATCGACGGCTTCTGGGCCAATGGCATGGCGGCGGAAATCGCCGTGCGCGAGGGCTTCGGAACGGTTGTCCTGGACGCGCGCCGAGGTGACGGACCGTCCTCCGCCTTCGACTGCACGATGGCCTCGGTCGCGGTGCGGCAGGACCTGTCGGAGAAGCGTCCCGAGATCGCCCGGGCGATTATCCGCGCCATCGCCAAGACACATGAGGTGCTGAAGGCCGATGTCGAGCGCTCCACCAGCGTCGGAAACGCTCTCTTCCCGCCGGCGCAGGCGGCGCTGATCAGCGACCTGATCCGCCGCGACCTGCCCTATTACGACACTGCGATCACGCCGGAATTCGTCGCCGGCATGAGCCGCGCCTGCCGCGCCATGGGCAAGCTCGACCGTGACCTCGCCTATGAGGACGTCGTCGCGCCACATCTGGCGGCGATCGCCGCCGCAGGCTGAAGGGAGACGCACCATGTCCGGCCGGCAGATGCATCTGGGAGTCTTTACGGTCGGGCCCGGCAACCATGTCGCCGGCTGGCGGATGGAGGGCTCCTTCACCAGCAGCGAGGATTTCGGTGCCTTCCTGCACATCGCCGAGACGGCGGAGCGCGGGAAACTCGATTTCGTCTTCATCGCCGACGGGCTGGCCTCGGCGCCCGGTGACCATCCCGGGTCGATCGCCCGTTTCGAGCCCTTCACGCTGATGTCGGCGCTCGCGGCCCGCACCAGCCACGTCGGACTGATCGGCACGGGCTCCAGCACCTATACCGAGCCCTACAACCTCGCCCGGCTCGTCGCCTCGCTCGATCATCTGAGTGGAGGGCGGGCCGGCTGGAACGTCGTGACGACCTCGACGCCGCAGGCGGCCGCGAATTTCGGCCTCGCGCAGCCGGTCGAGCACGATCTGCGCTACGAGATGGCGGCCGAGTTCGTCGATGTCGTGCAGGCTCTGTGGGACAGTTGGGAGGATGGCGCCCGCCTGGCCGACCGCACGAGCGGCATCTACGTGGATCCCTCCAGGATCCATCCGATCGATCATGACGGCCGCTTCTACAAGGTGCGTGGTCCGCTCAATCTCTCGCGGACGCCGCAGGGCCGGCCGGTCATCGTGCAGGCGGGCGCCTCCGACGCGGGGCGCGGCTTCGCCTGCCGCTATGCCGAGGCGATCTTCACCGTCCAGCAGGATCTCGACGCGGCGAAGGCCTTCTACCGCGAGACCAAGGACGGCGTCGCCGCGGCAGGGCGCACGCCGGAGCACTGCAAGATCCTGCCCGGCCTCTTCCCGGTGGTCGGCCGCTCCGACGAGGAGGCACGGGCCAAGCTGGCCGCCATGGTCGAGCTCGTCGACGACCGCAGCGCGATCAACACGCTGTCCGAGCGGCTCGGCCACGACATGTCAGGCTACGATCTCGACGGGCCGATGCCGGACTTGCCGCCCTCCGCCCATATCCACAGCTACCACGTCGTCATACGCGCCATCGCCCGGCGCCCCGGCTGCAAGCTGCGCGACATCTACAACATCTTCGCGGTCTCCCGTGCCTATCTCGTCGCCTGCGGATCGCCGGCGACGGTCGCGGACATCATGGAAAGCTGGTTCATCGGCCAAGCTTGCGATGGCTTCATGCTCGTGCCGGCGACGTTCCCCGGCACCTTCGACGACTTCGTCGCCCTGGTCGTGCCGGAACTTCAGAAGCGAAGGCTGTTCCGGCGGGATTACACTGGCGCGACGCTGCGCGATCACCTGGGCCTGGGCGTGCCGGAAAACCGGTTCACCGCGGCGCGCGCAGCAGGCTGATCAGCCGGCGGCCCTGCAGGCTTCGACGAGCAGACGGGAGGCCGCGTCCGCATGGTCCGGCGCAACGCCGGCTCGCCGCAGCACCAGATGGAGATTGGCCCGAACCGGGTCGGATGCGGAGATATCCGGCTCCTGGACGGTGCCCAGATGCTCGGCGATGCCAAACAGCATGGCGCAGACGATCTGCTCGGAAAGAAGCTCGACCGACTTCAGCGTCTCGCGCCCCGTCCGGGCGCGGGGCTCGTCGGGACCGATCCCTTTCCACGCCCGCCGCGCCTGCCGCAGGTTCTTGACGACGGCCTCCGTCCAGCCGGCCGTATGGGCCACGGCCGCTTCGATATCGTCGACCGTCAGCCTGCGCCCGGTGCTGCCGCACCAGCAGGCGAAGAGCAGCAGGTTCACGTCGATGCCGTTCTCGTCCTGCAGCAGGAGGCAGAGCGGCGAGACGCCGGCCCGGGCATAGACACGCAAGGCGAAACGCCAGAACGGCGAGTCGAGATCGAGCGCGCCGTTCGATTCGACATCGTCGGTCATCGCTCGTCCTCGCCCCAGCGTTTCAGCCCGCCGACATCGAGGCCGAAGAGATCGAGCGCCCGTCCGACCGAATGGCGGACCATGTCGTCGACGCTTTCGGGTTTCGCGTAGAAGGCCGGTACCGGCGGCATGACGATGGCGCCGGCTTCCGTGACCTGGACCATGCTGCGCAGATGGCCGAGATGCAGCGGCGTCTCGCGCACCATCAGCACGAGCCTGCGCCGCTCCTTCAGCACGACATCGGCCGCGCGCGAGAGCAGGCTCGACGTCGTGCCATGCGCGATCTCGGAAAGGGAACGGATCGAGCAGGGCGCCACGATCATGCCCAGCGTCTTGAAGGAGCCGCTCGAGATCGGGGCCGCGATATCCTCGACCGCATGGACGTGATCGGCCTTCGCCTCGATGTCGCGGACCTTCAGCGACATCTCATGCGCAAGGGTGACCTTGGCCGAGCGTGTCATCACCAGATGAGTTTCGAGGCCGAGCGCACGCGCCGCGTCGAGCACGGCCACGCCATAGACAACGCCGGAGGCGCCCGAAATGCCGACGATCAGCCGGCTCACCGCCATGGTCTCACGCTCCCAGGATATCGGGCCAGCGCCGCTTCACGGCCAGCGCCTCCTCGACGGAGAGCGCCGAGGATTTCGGGTATTTGTCGAGATGCTCGAAAGGAATGCAGGCGTCGATGATCATCTTGGAGTTGGAGGTACGGCCGGAATCGCGGTCGGCCGCCGAAATCCGCGGGTCGAGCGAGGAACTCCAGGCGTTGCGGACGATGTCGACATCCTCCGATGGTTCGGCGCGGGTCGTCACCGCCCACATCACGTCGGCGAGGTTCGAGGGATCGACATCCTCGTCGACCACCACCACGACCCGGCCCATATAGCTGTTCGCCGCCGCGATCAGCCCCGCCCGCTTGGCGTGGCCGGCATAGCGCTGGCGGATCGCGACGACCGTCATCAGCTGCGAGACGTGCTGCCAGGCTCCGACCACGTCGCCGACGCCGCAAGCCTCGAGATTGCCCCAGATGCTGGCGGCCCGGAACGGGATGCCGAAATGGAAGCGCGGCGGCTTCAAAGGCGGTGATCCGAGCAGGATCGGGTTGTCGCGATAATGGACGGCGTTGATCTCCATCACGGGCGCCGGCCGCTTGTCGGCGGCGTAATAGCCAGTGAATTCGCCGAACGGCCCCTCGGGCAGGTTCGCCTGATCGAAAGGCAGCAGGTATCCTTCCAGGATGATCTCGGCATGGGCCGGAACGGGAAGGCCGGTCAACGGCAATTCGTAGACCTCGACCGGCTCGCCCTTGATCGCACCCGCGAAGGCATATTCCGGGTGTCGCTCGGGCAGATATTCGAAGCCGGCGATGAAGAGCGCCGGATCCTGCCCGTTGACGATCGCGATCGGGCAGGGCTCGCCGCGGTCCCAGTACTTCTTCGAGATCATCGCGCCGTGGCGGCCCTTATGGTCGAACTGGACCGTCACGCGGTCGGGACCATGCACCTGAACGCGGTAGATCGCAGCGTTGACCCAGCCCTCGTCCGGATCCTTGGTGATGACGAGGCTGCCCGAGCCGATATAGGGGCCGCCGTCGTTGCGGTGCCAGACCGGGGCGGGAAAGCGCGAGATGTCGACCGCGCCGTCGGCCATGCTGTTCTGCAGGAAGGGCGCGTCCCTCACCGTGACCGGGTCGATCGGCTTCAGGGTGCCGCGACGTTCCTTCCAGCTCTTCAGGACCTCGAGGGGTGAAAGCGTCGGGTCGATGCCGAGCGCCAGCGCCGCGCGACGGGTATTCACGGTCGCGTTCGAGAAGACCCTGAAGCCGGGTGCGAGGCCGGGAATGTCGTCGAAGAGGAGGGCCGGGCAAGCCGGCGAGCCCGCAGCGACCTCGGTGATGGCTCCCAGCTCGAATTCGGACGGTGCGCCGCGCACATGCTTGAGATCGCCAATGCCCTCCACCAGCCCGATGAAGTCGCGCAGGTCGCGATACTGAACAGCCGCCATCGCTTTTCCCCGTTGTTCCGAATTTCGCGAACGATCGCCATCGTCCTACAGCGGCGGAACATGGCTGCGTCGGGAAGGCTGCAATCTCGCGCCCGAAATTTGTAAGCTATCTTATGATAAGGCGCAACACGGTTTTCCCGGCCGGGCTGGACACATCCGACGAGGAGCCCCCTCGCGAAAGGCGCTTGACAGAGACATATTTAAGTTACATCTAGAAGCTACATAACGTAGCTAATTGCTTCTAATCAGGATCGCCCGGAGGAACTGCAATGTCCGCCGCCCAGAAGGCCCAGATCGCTCCCACGCCGACCTCCGGCTCGATGCGCACGGGCGACGAATATCTGCGCTCGCTGGCCGATGGCCGCGCCGTCTACATCGACGGCGAGCGCGTCCGCGACGTCACCAAGCATCCGGCCCTCCGGCAGGCGGCGCTCTCGGCCGCGAAGCTCTACGACATCGCCGCCGACCCCGCGATGGAAGAGCGGATGACCTATGTCTCGCCGACAACCGGCAACCGCGTCCTGCGTGCTTTCCAGATCCCACGCAGCCATGCCGACCTCAAGGCGAAGCGCCTGGCCTCGGAAAGCTGGTCGGAAGCGAGCTTCGGGATGATGGGCCGCACGCCCGACCACGTCTCAGGCTTCTTCTGCGGCTACGCGGCAGTCCCCGAAGTCTTCGAGGCCGGTGGCAAGCAGTTCGCCGAGAACGTCGTCGCCTATTACGAGCATCTGCGCGAAAACCATCTCTGGGCGACCTACGCCATCGTGCCGCCGCAGATCGATCGCTCCAAGCCGGCGCACAAGCAGAGCGATCCGACGCTTTATGCCGGCGTGGTGAAGGAAAAGGATGGCGGCATCGTCGTCGCCGGCGCGCAGCAACTCGCCACCGCCGGACTCTATTCCGACGTGCTCTATCTCAGCTGCATCCACCCGCTGCAGCCGGGCGACGAGAACTACGCAATCGGCGTCGCGATCCCGATGAACGCACCGGGCCTGAAGCTCTATCCGCGCCGGCCCTTCGCCGGTCAAACGCAGAACGGCTTCGACCATCCGCTGAGCAGCCGCTTCGACGAATCCGACTGCTTCGTCGTGCTCGACAACGTCTTCGTGCCCTGGGAGCACGTCTTCATCTACCGCAACCTCGAGGTCTGCCGCGACCAGTGGTGGAAGACGCCCTCGCACGCCTACGGCAATCTTCAGGCGCAGGCGCGCTATGCCACGAAGCTACGCTTCATGGTCGGTCTTGCCCAGCGCATGAACGAGGCCACCGGCAATGTCGGGGTGCCGCCCGTCATGGTGCAGATGGGCGAGCTTGCCGCCTTGGCTTCGATCGTGGAGACGATGCTGGAGTCGCAGGAAATCAAGGCGACGATCGACGCCAAGGGCGTCGTCTGGCCGTCCCGCTCGGCGCTCTATGCGGTGATGGCGCTGCAATCGGAGATCAATCCGCGCATGATCGAGATCATTCGCGAGCTGACCGGGGCCGCGATGATCACCATGCCGTCCTCGCTCAAGGATCTGGAGAGCCCCGAGACGGCCGCGGACATCGAACGCTACCTCGCCTCGGGCGTTTCCGGCGCGCGCGAGCGGATCGCGCTGATGCGCCTGGCCTGGGACTTCATCGGATCGGAGTTCGGCGCGCGGCACCAGCAATACGAAAAATTCTATGGCGGTGCGTCCTTCCTGGTGAAGCAGAACATGTATCGCAACTACGACCTCAAGCGCTCGACGGACCTGGTCGATCGCGCCCTGGCGATGCCGGCCCTGTGATGGGGGCGGTGGGCGAGCCCGCGCATGCCCAGGACCGCTGCGAGGCGGGCCAAGCCTGCGCGACCGATTTCACCACCCTGGACCTTCGCGCGGCGCTCGGCATGTTCGCCACGGGCGTCACCATCGTCACCGCCGAGAACGATGGCGAGCGGATCGGCGCGACGGTCAGCTCTTTCAACTCGGTCTCTCTCGACCCGCCGCTCGTGCTGTTCAGCGTCGGCCGCAACGCCAAGGCCTTCGCTGCCTGGAACAGCGTGAAGCGCTTCGCCATCAATGTGCTCGACCAGTCGCAGCGCGACCTGTCGAGTCGCTTCGGCCGCGCGCAGGGCGACAAATGGCTGGGCGTCGAAACGCTGCGCGGCGAGGCGAGCGGAGCGGCGCTGCTACCCGGTGCCCTCGCCTGGTTCGAATGCGAAACGCATCAGATCTTCGACGGCGGCGATCATATCATCATCCTCGGCCGGGTGCTGACGCTGGCCCGGCATGGCGGCGAGGCAGCCCAGCCTCTGGTTTTCTTCGGAGGCAGTTACCGCAATCTCGATGCGCGCACGCGCGTCGAGCCCCTGCCATCCGAGCATTGGTGGATCTACGCCTGGTGAGCCAGGCTTCGCTCGACTGCGGCCAGGTCCTCGACGCCTGAGACCCCGAGCTGGATCATGCTGTGGCGCAGCTCCGCTTGCAGCAGGGCGATCAGGTAATCGCCTCCGTCCTCCCCGATGGCTGCGACCGCATGCAGAAAGGGCCGTCCCAGAAAGCCCGACGCCGCGCCGGATGCGACCGCGCGGGCGATGTCGAGCCCGCTGCGCAGCCCGCTGTCGAGCATCACGACGGCCCTTCCCGCGCAGGCGGACGCGATCTCCGGCAAGCGGTCCAGGCTGGCCGGCGCCGCGTCGAAGGTCCGTCCGCCATGGTTGGAGACGATGACGCCGTCGGCTCCGGCCCCGATCGCCGCGATCGCGTCGCCGCCGGCGAGCACGCCCTTGACGACCAGCGCGCGTGGCCAGCAGTCACGGATGCGGCGGACGAGATCCCAGGTGAAACCGCCCTGGATTTCGGCGCGGGCGAATGCCGTCAGCTCTGCCGCAGCGGCGCCCGGCGGCAGGTAAGGCCTCATGACCTCGCAACCCGGCCGGCCGTGTCGCAGCATCTCGCCCACCCAGCGCGGCCGCCGCAGGATGTCAGCGAGCAGGCCGGGATGCAGCCCGTTGGCAGCCGTTGCGAGGCGATTGCGCAAATCCTGCGGTCGCCGTGCCTGGACTGGCGTGTCGATCGTCAGCACCAGCACCTTGGCGCCGGCCCGCTCCGCTCGCCGGACCAGATCCAGCGTGATGCGGTGATCGTCGCGCGGCAGGCCGAAGAGCTGGAACCAGAATACGTCCGGCGCCAGCCGCGCAATCGTCTCGATGGCGGCGCTGGCGGCCGTCGACAGAACATAAGGGATCCTCGCAGCCTGGGCCGCGCACGCCAGCCGCTCTTCCAGGCGCGGTCTCACGAGCGCCCCGAGCCCCATCGGGGCGATCCCGAACGGCGCCGCGTACGCCTCGCCGAACAGTGCGATCTCCGGCGACGGATCGGCGACGCCGCGACCGTAACGCGGCAGCAGGCTCACACCATCGAGGGCATGCCGGTTGCGCGCCGTCGCGGCATTCGAGCCGCTGCCGCCGTCGACATAGTCGGCGACGAAGCGGGGAATCTGTCGCAAGGCGCCGCGATGAAGGTCCTCGGTCGTCGGGTAGAGCGGCTCGAGAGAGTCGAAGGAGCGCCGCATGATCGTCCCGCGGGAAAGCGCCGGCATTCAGGCCCTTGGAGCGACACGAATTCCGTGCGCGCTCCCGAACGGAGCGCGCCGAACCCGCGCGGGTCGGGCCAAGGCCGGAGACCTCAATTCAGAAGATCGACGATATCGGTCTTCTGCTGGGCCGTGAGATCCTTGTCGATGAACTTGCCGTCGATCGCGCCCTTGATCGAATCCTCGAAACCCTTGATCGGCGTGAAACGAAGCTGCTCCCGGCCGTAGAATTTCAGAGACTCCTTGGCCGTTGGAAGCGTGACCTTGTTGAGATCGGCATACATCTTCGAGCTCTGGTCCGGGTTTTTGTATGCCCAATCGACGCACTCGTCGAGAATCTTGAAGAATTTCTTGGCCACTTCGCGCTTGTTCTTCAGGAAGTTCGTATGCGCGATGTTCACACGCGCCGAGATGTCCTTCTGCGAAGCGACGACATCACCGGCGAAGAGCACGCGGATCTCGCCGCTGGCGACCGCATCGAGGCCGGAAGGCGGGACGGAATAGCCCACGTCGACCTGTCCGGTCATGGTCATCGTCCGGGTGGCGTCCATGCCGCCGGTCGAAACCGCCGTGAAGTCGATCTTGCGCTCGGCCTTCAGCCCGAGCAGCACCGCCTCGGTCGCTCCGCCGGGACGCGGATAGGCGACCTTCTTGCCGGCGATGTCCTCGATCTTCTTGATCGGGCTGTTGGCCGGAACATAGAAGAACGTGTCGTTCTGGCCGACGAACTCAGACCCGACGATCTTGATCGGCGCGCCCTTCACATAGGCGGCGATGACGGCGGAGGTGCCGGGCGAGTACCCGATGTCGGCACCGCCGGCGATGACGGCCTGCACGGTTTCGGAGCCACCGCGGGTCGGTGTGATCTGAACGTCGAGACCGGCCTTGGCGAATTCACCGCGATCCTTGCAGAAGGTCGGCTGGGACGTGTCCCACAGGCCGACCCAGGAGACGGCAACCTTCACGGTCTCCGGCGATTGCGCCTGGACCGCCGTACTGGCGGCCGTCAGCGCCGAAAAGGCAACCAGACTGGCAATGATCGGCTTGCGCATCGCATTTCCCCTCTTCTTTCTCGAATGAATGCGTTGTTGCGGCTCCAGCCACGGCGGTCGAGCGATCGCCGAGACGCGAAATTAGATACATCTTCAAGTTAAGTAGCAAGCTTAAATTTGGAGCTATATCCGGGAGCGCCGGGCGTCGTATGCTCGTGTTCACGCCGGGCTGGCCGGTCTCGGCGCCGGCGAGACTGCGCGTGGCGAGATAGCTGCACGAGCGTCTTGACCGACTGAAACACCTCCGATATTTATCTTTCTAATGGATATAAATTGACCTGGTCGACGAGGGGATTTGCGATGACCGCTCCAATGGCAAAGGGCAGCCGGCCCGAGACCGCCCCCAATCCCCCGGGAGAGCCTTCCACCCTCGAGGCACCGCTCCTGCACGGCACGCCGGTCCAGGGCTGGGGCAGCGACCGGATCGCGGCGCTGCTGGCGCAGTTGGACCTGCCCTATGTCTGCCTGAACCCGGGATCGAGCTTCCGCGGCCTGCACGACAGCTTGGTCAACTATCTCGGCAACACCGCGCCCAAGATGATGGTGTGCCTGCACGAGGAGCACGCCGTCGCCATCGCCCATGGCTATGCCAAGGCCTGCGGCAAGCCACTCGCCGTCGCGCTGCACGCCAATGTCGGGCTGATGCATGCGACCATGGCGATCTTCAATGCCTGGTGCGATCGCCTGCCGATGCTGGTTCTCGGCGCGACGGGGCCCGTCGACGCGGCCAAGCGCAGGCCGTTCATCGACTGGATCCACACCATGCGGGACCAGGGCGCGATGCTGCGCGGCTATGTGAAGTGGGATGACCAGCCCGCTTCCGTGGAAGCTGCGGAGGAAGCTCTGCTGCGGGCGATGCAGCTCTCGCTCACGGCACCGGCCGGGCCGGTCTACATCAACCTGGACGCGGAGGTTCAGGAAGCGCCGTGCAAGCCGCGCAGCGAACCGTGCAATCTCGGGCGCTATCGGCCGATTCAAGCTCCGGCGCCGGACGACGCCGCGCTCGACCAGGTCCTGGCGATGCTCGCCACCGCCAAGCGGCCCGCCATCCTGATGGGCCGCGTAACCCGAGCCCCGGAAGCCTGGGCCGCCCGCGTCGCGCTGGCGGAAAAGCTCGGCGCCCAGGTGGTGACGGATCTCAAGGTCGGCGCCGCCTTCCCGACGGCCCATCCGCTCCATGTCGGCCCGCCCGGCATGAATCTGACCAAGCCGGCACTGGCGCGGCTGGCCGAGGCCGATCTGATCCTCTCGCTCGATTGGGTCGATCTCGCCGGCTTCGCCAGCGTGGTCTGGCCGGGTAAGCCCTGCCCTGCGAAGGTGATCCAGGTCTCGGTCGACCATCACGTCCATAACGGTTTCAGCTTCGACCATATGGCGCTGCCGGCCGTGGACCTGCATATCGCGACGACGCCGGAGGCCTTCACGCCGGCGCTGGTGGCGAAGCTGCCGGCCGCGAGCCGGGCTTACGTCTGGTCCAGGCGTCGCCCGGCAAGGCCCGAGCCGAAAGCGGAGCTGACGCTGGCGGACATCGCCTACGCGCTCGACCAGGCGAATGACGGCGGCCCGGTCTCGCTGACGCGTGTCCCGCTCGGGTGGGACGGGGCGCTTATGGATTTCGACCATCCGCTCGACCAGCTCGGCCATTCCGGTGGCGGCGGCGTCGGATCGGGTCCCGGCATGGCGGTTGGCTCGGCGCTGGCGTTGCGCGGGAGCGACCACCTGCCGGTTGGCATCCTCGGCGACGGCGACACGCTAATGGGCGTCACGGCGATCTGGACCGCGGTGCATTATGACATCCCGCTGCTGATCGTCGTCGCCAACAACCGCTCCTACTTCAACGACGAGCAGCATCAGGAGCGCGTCGCGCGTCGGCGCGATAGGCCTGTCGAGAACAAGTGGATCGGCCAGCGCATCGCCGATCCGGAACCCGACATCGCTGCGATGGCGCGCGCCCAGGGTGCCCACGCGACCGGGCCTGTGCGGGACCGGGACGCTCTGCTCGCCGCGCTGAAGGAGGCGGTCGCGCAAGTCCGGGCCGGCAAGGTCGCCGTGGTCGATGTGCATATCGAGGCCGGCTATGCCGGAGGCGGCGGTTGAGCCGCTCGGGACATCGCAGGCGACACTGGACGAGGTGACGACATGAGCTCCTATCTCGACAAGCTTCCCCGCAGCCGCGAGCTCTATTACGGCGGCCGCTGGTCGCCGGCGCAGGGCGGCGGAACCGAAGAAACCTTCAATCCCGCCAATGCCGAAAGCCTCGGCCGCTACGCGGTGGCGCAGGCCGCCGACGTCGATGCGGCCGTCAGGGCGGCCTATGAGGGCTTCAAGACCTGGCGGGCGGTGAAGCCGGCGGAGCGCGCCGCGATCATGCGCGAGGCGGCCCGCGTGATCCGCGACCATGCCGAGGAGATCGCGCTGATCGACTCCGCCGATTCGGGCGGGCCGTTCAAGCGCATGATCCGGGACTCGGAGGGCGGCGCTCAGGCCTTCGAGTTCTTCGCCGGGCTGGTCACGGAGCTCAAGGGCACAACGATCCCCTTCGGCGACGACACGCTGAACTATACGCTGCGCGAGCCGCTCGGCGTCGTCGTACGCATCAACGCCTTCAACCACCCCTTCCTGTTCGCAGCCTCACGTGCGGCAGCCCCGCTCGCGGCCGGCAATGCGCTCATCATCAAGCCGCCGGACCAGGCGCCGCTTTCGACGCTTAGGCTAGCCGAACTGATCGGGCCGCTTTTCCCCGCCGGCGTGCTCGGCGTTCTGACGGGCGGGCGAGCCTGCGGCGAGGCGCTGGTCGAGCATCCTCTGGTCGCCAAGGTGGGCCTCATCGGCTCTGTGCCGACGGGCAAGGCGATCGCCCGGGCTGCCGCAGGGACACTGAAGAAGGTGGGACTCGAACTCGGCGGCAAGAACGCGCTGATCGCCTATCCCGACAGCGACCCGGTCAAGGTCGCCGCCGGCGCTGTGCAAGGCATGAACTTCACCTGGTGCGGGCAATCCTGCGGCTCGACCTCGCGCATTTTTCTGCACGACTCGATTCATAACGAGATCGTCGACCGCATTGGCAAGGCCGTTGGCAGCGTCTCCTACGGATTGCCGACGGACGAGGCGACGCAGATGGGCTGCCTGATCAGCCGCCAGCAGCTCGACAAGACGATGCATTATGTCGCCATCGCCAAGCAGGAAGGTGCTCGTCTCGTCGCCGGGGGAGAAGCGCCGACCGATCCGGCCTTCTCGAAGGGCTTCTTCTACCCCCCGACGGTCTTCGCCGACGTCACACCGAGCATGACCATTGCGCGCGAAGAGATTTTCGGCCCCGTCATGTCGATCATCAGGTGGCATGACGAAGACGAGATGTTCGAGGCGGTGAACGATTCCGAGCTCGGCCTGACTGCCTCGATCTGGACACAGGACCTCAAAACCGCCCACCGCGCCGCCGCGCGGGTCCAGGCCGGCTATATCTGGGTGAACGGCAGCAGCACTCATTTTCCGGGTGCGCCTTTCGGCGGCTACAAGCAGTCCGGCATGGGCCGCGAGGAGTCGATCGAGGAGCTGCTGGAATGCACCCAGGTCAAGAACGTCAACGTGGCGTTGTGACGGGCGGCCGGGATGGGACGTCGCCCGGCCTCTAGCTGCGCAGCCGCTCCCGCGCATCGCCCTGGCTGGCCTGCGGATAGACCTCGTTGAGGGCGTCGGTCACGGTCTCCAGCAGTGCGAAGAGCTGCTCGACCTGCTGATGGTTCAGGCCGGTCTTGGCCTGCAGATTGACGGCGCGGGCCCGCTCCAGGAGCACCGGCTCCAAAGCGCGGCCGGCGTCGGTCAGATAGACGTTGATCTTGCGCCGGTCCTGCGGGTTGCGCACCCGCGTGACGAAGGCACGGCGCTCGAGCTCGTCGAGGATCGTCGTGGAGGAAGCGGTCTCGATGCCGACGGCACGAGAGAGCTCGGCCTGGGTCGGGCCGTCGTTTTCCCAGAGCTTCTCGAGATGGACGAACTGGCCGAAGGAGACGTCCGCCTTGGCGAGTTCCTGCCGGAAACCGCGGCTGAACGCCATATGGGCGCGGCGCAGGCGCCAGCCGATGCCGATATCGGCACGCTTGTTGCCACGGTCGTCCATGAGCCCTCCTTCGGAATCCGCGCAATAGGCGAAACATAAGGCACCTTGTCAATTGACAGCAGATCACAAGGCGCCATATTATAATACACCTTATTAAAATGAGGGTCTCATGAGCGAGCTCTATGTGTGCAAGGTCGGCGAACTCGACGACGGCAGCGTCCGGCTGGTCGGCGAGCCCGGCCGGCAGATCGGCGTGATGCTGCACGACGGCGAATATCTGGCTTATCGCAATCGCTGCCCGCATCAGGGCGGACCGGCCTGCGAGGGGATGCGAATCCCGCAGGTGCAGGATCTGATCGCGGACGACGGGCAGTTCCTGGGCCAGCGCTACGACGAGAACGACCTGCACATCGTGTGTCCGTGGCATGGCTATGAATTCCACATCAAGACCGGCGAGCATGTGATCAATCCCAAGATCCGGCTGCACAAGCACAAGGCGGTGGTCAGGGAGGGGAACGTTTATGTCGAGCTCTGACGCAGCCAAGCTGCCGACCGGCGAACTGGCCGCCGAACTCGCCCGGCGTTTCTCGGAAGCTGCCGACGAGGGTGCCGTCCACGCGATCGACGACGCGCATCTCGGCGCCGTCTTCGCCAGCGCGATCCGCCTGCTCGCGGCCAAGGCGCAGGAGGGCGAGGCGCCCGCAGCCTTCTCCGGCAACAACACCCTCTCGGCGACGGACGCCGTGATCGCGTGCACCGCGATCCTCGAAAGCGTCGAGCTCGCCGTCTTCGAACTCGCCGCCTGGCAGGCGGTCTCCAACATCGGCTCGCGCCAGGTCGCGAAAGCCGCCCAGGACCGGAGCGAACGTTCATGACCGCGACCGCAGGCGTCTTCCGCGAGCCCTCTCGCAAGACTTTCGACACCGAGCAGCACCTCGCCAATGCCTATCAGCAGGCGCAGGACCGCGGCTACGAGGACTTCCTGATCGTCGACGTGGACTCGCATCACTACGAGACCGAAGCGTTCGGCGAGATCGCGAAATATATCGAGGACCCGGTGCTGCGCGACGAGGCGCTGTACCAGGGCATGGCACGCGGCGGCGTCACCTCGATCGACGGCTCCTACCAGGAAATGACCGGTCGCGTGACGCGCTATCCGCTGCGCAAGCACGAGGTCACCCCGCCGACGATCCACCGCGACATCACGCTGATGCGCCGCTGGATGGATCCGATGGGCGTCGACATGGCCTGCATGTTTCCGACGCCGATGCTCAACATCGCGACCTGCCCGCGCGTCGAGACCGAGGTCGCGCTGGCGCGCGCCTACAACCGCTGGCTCTGCGACAACATCCTGGCGGAAGAACCCCGCCTGACCTCGATGCTCTACCTGCCCTTCAACGATCCGGAGGCCTGCTACAAGATCGTCGAGGAGTTCGGAGACCGGAAGGGCGTGATCGGCTTCATGGTGACCTCGACGCATTACAAGAGCGTCCAGGACAACGCCTTCGTGAAGACCTATGGCGCCCTACAAGAACGCGGCCTGCCGCTCGGCTTCCACGCCGCCTATACCTGGGGCGACAAGTCGACGGCGCTAATGAACCGCTTCATCTCCGTCCACGCCCTCGGCTTCGTCTGGCACAACATGGTGCATATGACGAACTGGCTGATGAACGGCATGCCGGAACGCTTCCCCCGGCTCAAGACTCTCTGGATCGAGAGCGGGCTCGCCTGGGTGCCGTTCCTGATGCAGCGTCTCGACAACGAGTTCATGATGCGCAGCTCCGACGCGCCGCTGCTGAAGCGCAAGCCGAGCGACTACATGCGCGAAATGTTCTACACCTCGCAGCCGATGGAGATGGTCGAGAACCAGGAGGCGCTGGAGCTCACCTTCAAGATGATCAACGCCGAGAGCCAGCTCCTCTACTCCTCCGACTATCCGCATTGGGACATGGATCTGCCGAGCACGATCTACGACCTGCCGTTCCTGAAGGAGCAGGGAAAGCGCGCCATCCTCGGCGGCAACGCGCAGTCGCTGTTCAAGCTCGAACCGCATTTCGCGCCCTGGAAGCTGGAGCGCATGAACCAGCGTCAGGCTGCGACGGGCGCCTGAGAGCCGCGCGGGCGGGGCCCAGCCCGCCTTCCCCCATCCGCTTCGAGAAGGAGGCGTGGAGCAGCATGACGATGGTCGATCATCTTCCACCCGCGACCGCCGCAGGCTCGCTGGTTCCGGCACTCAGCCTTCGCAAGGTCGGCAAGGCCTATGGCACGGCGCAGGCCCCGCAATGGGCGGTGCAGGATTTCACGCTCGACATTGCCGACGGCGAGTTCATCTCGATCATCGGGCCGAGCGGCTGCGGCAAGTCCACCCTGTTCAACATCATCGGCGGCTTCTTCGCGCGATATGACGGCGACGTGGTCGTTCATGGCCAGTCGGATGTGACGGCGCGGCGCACCATCGGCAGCGTGTTCCAGGAAGAATCGACCTTCGCCTGGCGCACCGCGCTGGAAAATGTGCTGTTCCCGCTCGAGGCTGCCGGCATGCCGAAGCCGGAGCGCCTGCAGCGCGCGCGGGAGATGCTCGCGCTCGTCGGGCTGGAAGGCTTCGAGAACCACTATCCCGCCGCGATGTCGGGTGGCATGAAGCAGCGCGTCTCGATCGCGCGAACCCTGGCGGTGCGACCCAAGATCCTGCTGATGGACGAGCCATTCGCAGCCCTCGACGAGCAGACCCGTATCCTGCTCGGCGACAAGGTGCTGCAGATCCAGCAGGCGCTGAAGCAGACGACTCTGCTGATCACCCACAATCTGACCGAAGCGGTGCAGCTCAGCGATCGGGTCGTCATCATGACCTACCGGCCGGGCCGCATCAAACGCATCGTCGACATCGACCTGCCGCGCCCGCGCTCGTCCGACGTCATCACCAGCGAGCGCTTCGGCAAGCTCGTCGGCAGCATCTGGGCCGATCTGCGCGAGGAAGCCAATCGCGGCATGAAGTGACACCGCGCTCTGCTCCCCTTACCCGATGTCGCGAACAGGGCTGTCCACATGGATATGAAGCGCTTCAACCGTAACGGCCTGCCTCACCGGGGCGATTCCGTCGCCTGGAACGGCTGCGTGCACCTTTCGGGCATCATGCCGCTCGATGGCGATGCGGACATGAGTCATCAGACCCAAGCCGTGCTGGCAGAGGTCGATCTATGCCTAGCCGCCGCCGGCACGTCCAAATCGGCGTTGATCTCGGCAACCGTGTGGTTGTCGGATCTCGAACGCGACTTCGAGGACTTTAATGCCGCCTGGTCGGCCTGGGTCGACAAGCACAACCTGCCGGCGCGCTCATGCGTAGGGGCAAAGCTGAACGGCAGGGGCCGAATCGAGATCGCGGTGATCGCCGCCTGCCCCTGACCGCCACGCGGTCAGATGGCCTTCTTGAGATTCGCGGCCTGTTCGCGCTCGGAGCGCCGCACCTCGGCAAGCGCAAACTCGCTGTTGAGCGAGAGCACCGTGAAGATTTCGCGCAGGGCCTTGAGCTGCTCCCGGCCGATGTCCTTGAACAGCAGGTCGTTCACGCGCCTGACGAAAGGCGCGATCGACGTCACGGTCGCCTCTCCTTTCGGCGAGAGTCTCACCAGCACGCTGCGGCGATCCTCCGGATCGACCGTTTTCAGGACGAGCGCCTTGCGCGACAGCACGCCGACCTCGGTCGTGACATGGGTGGAGGCGAGCTGGACATAGCGCGCCAGCATGTTGACCCTGACCCCACTGTCGCCCTGTTGGTAGGCGACCCCCATCAGCACGGCGAATTGCGAGCGCGTCAGACCGATCGCACGCCCGAACGCTGCTCCGCACGATTCGACCTCGCTCAGGACCTGGACGATCGTATAGATCACCTGCCTGAAATCATCGTCTCTACCCAACGTCAGCATCTCGCGATGCGAGACCGTCAGCGGTGGCTCGAAGGAGATCGGCTGAACGGCGTGTGCTGCAGCCTTGGCAGCGCTCTTCTTCTTCTCGGGCGCTGCTTTTGTCCGACTTGGTTTGGCGGTCATGTCGTATCCAATTGCACGCAGCTGGGCGAAACTGGGAATACCCATTTGACCCTGCCATGGCACGAACCCTGCTTAGCTTCAAGGTTTAGCAAAGTTTCGGATGTGCAAAAGCCGCCTGCCCGGCGTGCACCCGGCGGCATCGCCGATTTTACCGCTATCCGGCTCGAATCGGACGAGTGCGAAAGCTGTTGCGGACGATTCCTTTTTAAGGTACGGTTTTATGCATATTTATGTAGCCTTATCGCATTGTGAAGGGAGCGGGGCGGCGATGTATCTGGCGATGCTCACGACAAACCCGGAAAAGCTGTTCCTTCGCGAGCAGGCCAGAGCGGAACATGACGACTACTGGGCGGGTCGCATGGAAAGAATCCGCCTGGCCGGCCCACTCCTCTCCGACGACGGCAACACCCGGCTCGGACAGATCCTGGTCCTCGATGCGAGCGATCGCCAGACCGCCGCGGATCTCGTGATGAACGATCCGTTCGTCGCTCGCGGCCTGTTCAGCGATGTGAGAATCGAGCGCTTTCGGATGTCGGTGAAGGACGGGGTTCTCCAGTCCTGAGTCGGGCAGCTTCGACCGCCGAGGAGGATGCGATGTCTATCGGCAAGACCTTGTCACTGCTCATCGGAGCGTGCTTCCTCGCGAACGCGACCGCTTCGGCCCAGACTCCTGAAAAGATCAAGGTCGTCAGTTCGTTCGCCGGCCTGTGGGATACGTCGCAGCCGGTCTTCTGCAAGGACAAGGGCGCGTTCGCCAAGGCGGGTCTCGACGTCGATGTCAACTGGGCGAGGGGCGGCTCCGAGACCGTTCAGGCGGTCGTCGCCGGCAATGCGGACATCGCCTATTCGCCCGGCACCAACGCCGTGCTTGCTGCGGCCATGCGCGGCGCCAAGATCAAGATCGTCGGAGCCCAGTTCACCGGCCAGGCCGGCGCCTTCTTCTACGTCCCGTCGTCCAGCCCGATCAGGTCGATATCCGACCTCAACGGCAAGACGGTCGCCTATCCGAGGCCGGGCGGGGCGATGGAATCGCTCATCCTCGCGCTGAAGAACGACAATAACCTGGCGCTGAAGCCGGTCGCCACGGGAGCCATGGACGCGACCCATACGATGGTGATGACCGGGCAGATCGATGTCGGCTACGCCGTCGTCCCATCGTTTCTGGACAAGGTCGAGGACGGCACGATCCGGGTGTTGCTGTCGAGCGACCAGATTCCATCGCAACAGCACCTGACGGGCCGGGTCAACATCGCATCCGTCGACTTTCTGACCAAGCGCAGGGGCGTTGCGAAGCGCTTCTTCGAGGTTCTCGACAAGTGCATCGACGATGCCTACGCGGATCTGCCGAACGCGATCAAGCCCTATGCCGCGATGAACAGGATCGACGAAGCAGTCGCACAGCGCGCCGTCGGTTTCTACAAGCGCGAATACATGGCTTTCGGCTCGCTTCAGGGCCTGGATACGACGATCGCGCAGGCCATGAAGGACAAGTTCATCGACAAGGCGCCGACGGCAGAGCAGCTCGCCGACTTCACGGACATCATCTACGTCTCGCCGCCGCGCTAGTACGTCATCGGCGCGTCCTACCTCGACCGATCAGTGCAGGGAACGCCGATGGCGACCGGTTTCTGCTGGCATGAACTCTTCGCCTGGCATGATGCCGGGCGCCTGAACGCGCCCTTCGTCGAACCGTTCGACGCGCTCGACCATCCTGAAACCAAGCGGCGCTTCCGCAATCTGCTCGATGCGAGCGGGCTGCTGGCGCGACTGATCCCGATCGCCGCCCGCGAAGCCACCGACGAAGAGATCTGCCGCGTCCACGCGGCGGATTATCTGGCGCGGGTTCGCGGCATCAGCGACAACGGCGAGGGCGGGACGCTCGGCCGCATGGCGCATATCGGCCCCGGAGGGCTCGGCATCGCCAAGCTGGCCGCGGGCGCCGCCATCGCCACCGTTGACGCGGTCCTCGACGGGCGCGTTCGCAACGCCTATGCGCTGGTGAGGCCCGCGGGCCATCACGCCAAGCGCGATGTCGCGCGCGGCTATTGCATCTTCAACAATGTCGCGATCGCGGTGCAGCACGCCATCGCGGCCCACGGCCTCGCCCGCGTCGCGATCGTCGACTGGGATGTTCATTGGGGTGACGGCCTGCAAGCCGTGTTCTGGGACGACCCGCGCGTCCTGACGATATCTCTGCACCAGGACGAGCTGCTGAACAGTCCGGGCGGCGCTGTCGCGGAGGTCGGTGGCCCCGATGCTGTCGGCACGACGCTGAACGTGCCGTTGCCGCCAGGCTGCGGGCATGGCGCCTATATCGAGGCGTTCGAGCAGGTCGTGCTGCCGGCCCTAAGGCGATACCGGCCCGATCTGATCATCGTGGCGTCCGGGCTCGATGCCCTGGCCAATGACAGCTATGGCCGCATGAACCTCCATTCGGACAGTTATCGTACCCTCACGCAGATGCTGATGGCGGCCGCCGATCAGCTTTGTTCAGGCCGCTTGGTCCTGTGTCATGAGGGTGGCTACAGCGCGCTCGCAGTGCCCTTTGCGGGACTTGCCATCATGGAAGCTCTGTCGGGGTTCACCAGCGAGGCTTGTGACCCGTTTCTCGCCAACCTGCGGCGTCAATCGGCACAACGGCTCGCGCCGCACCAGCGGGACGTCATCGCAGCCGCGGCCCGAAACGTCGTGCTCGTGCCGGCGTCCCCGGGCGGCGGTTAGCCGCGGCCAGGACCTCCAATCAATAAGGCCGGCCATCAGGGTCAGGCGCTGAAGCTCTCCAGGCATGTCCACTCGGCCTGAGCCGCAAATTCAGGGCCGGTTCAACCTTTTCTTAGCTGCAAATCCGCTGCCAGCGCAGGAAGGTTGCCCGTTCGGCAACCTTCCCGGCGACAAGATGGCGATTTCGTGTCAGATGACAGCAAGCGCGGAGCACGCCGCCGGCCGCTGGCCTGCGGCGTGTTCATGCTTGTGTCACTGGCGGGAGGCATCGACCGCCTTTCGTTTCATGGCTTTCGTGGCCAAACGTCTACAGGGAAAGGATTTCTCATGCGCGCCCTCATCATCGCCGGCGTTCTCGCCGCTGCCCTCGGCGGCTGCCAGAGCGTCGAGCAATCGGCGGCCGAGTCTGACCAGGTCTGCCTCGATGCCGGCCACCGCCCCGGCACCCGCGCCTTCGAGCGTTGCCGCAGCGAGGTCTTCCAGAGCTTCCGCCGCTCCAACGCCCAGGCCAGCAATGCGGTCGCGGCCGGCGTCGTCGCCGGCGCGGTCGGCGGTGCTGTCATCGCCGCCTCGTCGCGTCGTCATTACGGCTACGGCTATTATGGCTGCGGCTACTACGGCTGCTACTGAGACGCATTCCGTCTGAACCGAGCCGCGCCGGGCGACAGGGGCCCGGCGCGGTTCTTTTCATTCGCGGCGAAATCTCTTCTCGACCGGCTTGCGGCCGGCCGCTCCACCCGGCTATACGGGGCGGGAGTGCGGGCGTAGTTCAGTGGTAGAACGTCAGCTTCCCAAGCTGAATGTCGTCGGTTCGATCCCGATCGCCCGCTCCAAAAACCTCGGGTCATTTGCGGTCGGTTTTGCCGCTGGCAGTCTCGCCGGCGACACCCGTGCCTCATCGATGAGATCAGGCCTTGGGCGCTCGTCAGCGGCCGATCCCCCTCTCCGAAGGCCCGCGGTGATCTAGTCTCGCGGCAGGCTGCGCGCAGTGAAGTCGCAGGATTGCTGGGCGATGGCGGCGACGCGCTCGGCCAGCGGCGAGACATCGTCCTTGCGGTGCACTGCGTAATAGCGCAACGGCGGGATCGCTGGCTCGGTCCTGATGATGCGCAAATGGCCGCGGGCGATCTCCGGCCCGAAATAGCTGGCGGTCAGGAAGGTGACGCCCAATCCGGCAGCGGCGAGCCCGGCGAGCACATTCAGGCTGTTGCACTGGACGGCGCGGTTGATGTCGAGCCCGTTCGCCACCGCCCAGTCGAGTACCAGCTTCTGCAGGCCGGAGCCTTGGGTCTGGGTCAGGATCGGATAGCGTGCCATCTCGCCGAGCGGGATCGTCTCTTCCTCGGGACCGAAACCCGGCGCCGACACCCATTCGAGCTGGACGGCATCGAGAGGCAATCTGGTGAACTCGATCGCCTGCGGCGGGTCGAGCCCGATGACGAGATCGAGCTCGTTGTCCGCCAGCTTGCCGAACAGGTCGACGCTGGCGGCGACCTCCGGGACCGGCACGACATTGGGATAGTCGCGCTTCATCGCGACGACGAGCTTGGGTAGCCAGGTCAGTGCGACGAGCTCGGTCGTGCCGAAGCGGAATGGGCCCGAGAAGGTCGCGGCGCCGCCCGCCGCCTCGCGGAAGCGCGGCTCCAGCGCCAGCATCTCGGCCGCGATCGGCAGGCTCGCCTCGCCGGCCCGCGTCAGGTGCAAGGTGTGGCTCGCCCGATCGAACAGCGGCCCGCCGATCACCGCCTCGAGCTCGATGATCCGCTTCGACACGGTCGATTGCGCCAGGTGGAGATGCCGTGCCGCCTCGGTGAAGCCGCCGAGCCTGGCGGTCCAGTAGAAGGCCTCGATCTGCCTCAGACTCGCCGGCATCTCATTCTCCACCGTTTGCCGTCGCATTGTGCGATGAAGAAAAGCGATGGCTATCGAGAAATATATTCGCTTTCTGTCATTATCGCCATGTCACATAATTTCCGAAACCAAGCTTCTGGGGACGGAATCTTCCATGCCGCTGATCGGCCACCGTACCAATCCGAACAGTCCTGCCGTGCCGCAGGCCATCCTCGACGGTTTTCGCAGCGCGCCGGTCTCGATCATCTCCGACGTGATGAACCGCCTGCACGGGACGAAGGCGCTGCGGCCCTATCATCGTTCCGGCCGCCTCATCGGCACGGCAGTGACGGTCAAGACCAGGCCCGGCGACAACCAGACCCTGCACCGCGCCTATGAACTGCTGCGCCCGGGCGACGTGCTCGTCGTCGATGGCGGCGGCGACCTGATCCAGGCGCTGGTCGGCGAGATCATGATGAGCCGCGCGCGCAAGATGGGCGTCGCCGGCTTCGTCATCGATGGCGCGATCCGCGATGTCGACGCCTTCCTGCAGTCGGATTTCCCCTGCTACGCCCGCGGCGTGACGCATCGCGGCCCCTACAAGAGCGGGCCGGGCGAGATCAACGTGCCGGTCGCGATCGACGGCATGGTGGTGATGCCGGGCGATGTCGTGGTCGGCGACGCCGACGGCGTCGTCGCCTTCGACCGGGCCGATGCGGCCGAGCTTCTCGATCTCGTCCGCAAGCAGGAAGAGCGGGAGGCGAACGCGCTCGCGGCGATCGCCGAGGGCAAGGTCGACACGTTCTACATGGGCGCCGGAAAGGCCACGTCATGACGCTTGCTGCGATCCCGCTTTCGGCGCGCGTCGGCCGGATCAAGCCCTCGCCGAGCATGGTGGCGCGGATGCGCGCCCAGGAGCTGAAGGCGCAAGGGCGCGACATCATCGACCTCACCACCGGCGAGCCGGATTTCGACACGCCGGCCCATATCCGGGAGGCGATGACCGCCGCCATGGCCGCCGGCGAGACTCGCTATGCGCCGGTCAACGGCACGCTCCGCCTGCGCAAGGCGATCATCGCCAAGTTCGCCCGCGAGAACGGCGTGGCCTATGCCGCCGACGAGATCGTGGTCGGCAGCGGCGCCAAGCAGGTGATCTTCAACGCGCTGGCGGCGACGATCGGCGAGGGCGACGAGGTCATCATTCCGGCGCCCTATTGGGTGTCCTATCCCGACATGGTGCTGGCCTGCGACGGCACGCCGGTCATCGTCGCCTGTGGCGAGAATGCCGGCTTCAAGCTCACTGCTGAAGCGCTCGAAGCGGCGATCACGCCGCGCACGCGCTGGCTGATCCTGAACACGCCGTCTAACCCGACCGGCGCCTTCTACTCCGCTGCCGAGATGACGGCGCTGACCGAGGTGCTGAAGCGCCATCCGCAGGTCGCGCTGATGACCGACGACATCTACGAGCATATCCGCTTCGACGACGGCGAGCCGGTCTGTCCGGTTGCGATCGCCCCGGAGCTGCGCGAGCGCACCTTGCTCGTCAACGGCGTCTCCAAGACCTATGCGATGACCGGCTTCCGTATCGGCTATGGCGCCGGGCCGAAGGCGCTGGCCAAGGCGATCAACATCATCCAGTCGCAGACGACTTCGGGCGCAGCCTCGATGTGCATGGCTGCGGCCGCGGCGGCGCTGGAAGGCGACCAGGGCTTTGTCGAGACGGCGCGGGCGGCCTATCGCCAGCGGCGCGACCGCGCAGTCGAGCTGCTCGACGCGATCGACGGGATGAGCTGCCTCAGGCCCGACGGCGCCTTCTACGTCTATCCGAGCTGCGCCGGGCTGATCGGCCAGCGCCGTCCGGACGGGCGGGTGCTCGAAAGCGACCTCGATGTGGCTCTCTATGTCCTCGAGGAGGCCGGCGTCGCCGTCCTCGACGGGTCGGCCTACGGGCTCTCGCCCTATCTGCGCCTGTCGATCGCGACCTCGCTCGGCGCGATCGAAGAGGCCTGCGCCCGCATCAAGACGGCCTGCGACGCTTTGCAACGATCATAACGACAGGGGATGACGATGAAGCTCTTTTCGGTTCTCGGCCTTGCGGCCGTCTTCGCCGCCGGTCTGCCCGGGATCGCCCAGGCCGACCAGCTCGCCGACATCAAGGCGCGTGGCAAGCTGATCTGCGGCACGCTCGGTACCTCCGAGCCGTTCTCCTTCCAGCACCCGCAGACCCGCGAGATCGTCGGCTACGACGTCGACATCTGCAAGAAGGTCGCGGATGCGGTCGGCGTCCCGCTCGAACTGAAGACCATCGCCGTCGAGGCCCGCATCCCCGAATTGCTGCAGGGCCGGGTCGATATCCTCGCCGCCAATCTCGGCTATACGCCGGAGCGCGCCCAGCAGATCGACTTCTCCTATTCCTATTTCGTCAGCCAGCAGAAGCTGCTGACCACCAAGGAAACCGGCATCACCACGGCCGAAGGGTTCGCTGGCAAGAAGATCACCGCGATCAAGGGCTCATCCTCCGAGCAGGGCGTGCGCCGGCTGATCCCGACGGCGGAGACCGTGACCTTCCAGGACACCTCGTCCGCCTTCCTGGCGCTGGCGCAGGACAAGGTCGACGGCTTCTGCGCCTCCGAGCTGATCCTGGTGAAGCTCGCCAAGCAGTCGAAGGTGCCGATGATGGTGATCGAGAAGTCGCTCTTCGTCGAGCCCTGGGGGCTTGGCCTGCGCAAGGGCGAGACGGCCTTCAAGACGCTGGTCAACGAGACGCTGGCCAAGGCCGCGGGCTCGGGCGAGGTCGACAAGACCTTCTCGAAGTGGTTCGGCCCGGGCACGGCCTTCGACATCAAGCGCGACTATCAGATCGAAGAGATCAAGGGCTGATCTGACGGCAAGACATCGGGAGCCGGTCGATGGGCTATGTCTTCGATCTCGGCAGCGTGCTGAGCGGAAAATATCTCGACTGGTTCCTGATCGGCATCGCCACCACGCTGGCGCTGACGGCGGTGGCCTGGTGCCTCGCCATGGCGATGGGGATCGTCCTGACGCTGGTGCGGATGATCCCGTTCCCGCCGCTCGGCTGGTTCGTGGCGCTTTATGTCGAGTACCACCGCAACGTCCCGCTGCTGGTCCAGATCTTCCTCTGGTATTTCGGCGTGCCCTCGCTGCTGCCGCGCCCGGCGCGGCAGTGGATCAACGCCCATCACGGCGAATTCCTGCTGGCGGCGATCGCGCTCGGCCTCGCCGCGGCCGCCTATGTCGCCGAGGACATCCGCAGCGGCATCCGCTCGATCCCGAAGGCGCAATACGAGGCCGCTCGCTCGATCGGCTTCGGCTATCTCGGCGCGATGGGCTACGTCGTGCTGCCGCAGGCGCTGCGCATATCCGTGCCGCCGTTGATCAACCAGACGCTGCTGCTGTTCAAGAACACCAGCCTCGCCATGGCGATCGGTGTCGGCGAGCTGACCTATCGGACCCGCGAGGTCGACAGCTACACCTTCAAGACCTTCGAGGCCTTCGCGGTCGCGACCGCCGTCTACCTCGTCATCTCCTTCGGCATCATGGCGCTGGGCAGCTGGTCCGGCACTCGCCTCAAGCTCGAGACGCGCTGATGCTCGAGATCCTCCAGAACAACTGGCTCCTCTTCCTCGTCGGGCAGTATCCGCATGGCCCGATCGGCGGCCTCGTCATGACGCTGTTCATGGCCTCGATCTCGCTGGCGCTGTGCTTCCCCTTCGCGATCGGCTTGGCGCTGGCTCGCCTCAGCCCCTATCGCTGGCTGCGCCTGCCCGCGACCGCGATCGTGCACACCGTGCGCGGCCTGCCGCTCGTCATGTTCATCTTCTGGGCCTATTTCGTCTCGCCGCTGATCATCGGCCGGGCGGTCGGCGGGGTCGAGACGCTGGTGATCGCGCTCGTCGTCTACGAGGCGGCCTATCTCTCCGAGATCATCCGCGCCGGCATCGAGGGCCTGCCCAGGGGCCAGACCGAGGCGGCTACCTCGCTCGGCCTGCGCTACTGGCCGACGACGATCAAGGTCGTGCTGCCGCAGGCGCTGCACAACATGCTGCCGAGCATGGTCAGCCAGTTCGTCTCGACCATCAAGGAGACTTCACTCGGCTACGTCATCAGCGCTCATGAGCTCACCTTCGCGGCAGCGCAGGTCAATAATGTGCTGCTGACCCAGCCTTTCGAGGTCTACGGCATCCTGGCGCTGACCTATTTCGCGCTCTGCTTTGCGCTGACCTCGCTGGCGCGCCTGATCGAGCGGCGCATCTCGGCCGGCCGTGGCGGCACGCCCGGCATCACCATCGCGGCATGAGGCAGCCATGATCCGCTTCGAGAACGTCGACAAATGGTTCGGGCCGCTGCAGGTGCTGGCCGATGTCTCCGGCGAGGTTCGGCGCGGCGAGGTCAAGGTGCTGGTCGGCCCGTCCGGCTCGGGCAAGTCGACCCTGATCCGCGCCGTGACCCGGCTCGAAAAAATCCAGGGCGGACGCGTGCTGATCGACGGCGCCGACATCGCCGGCCGCGGTCTCGACATCAATCGCTTACGCCAGCGCGTCGGCTTCGTCTTCCAGGCTTACAATCTGTTCCCGCATCTGACTGCGCTCGGCAATATCACGCTCGGCCTGACCAAATTGCGCGGCCTGTCGAAGGCCGCGGCACGCGAGCGCGCTATGGCGGAACTCGCCCGCGTCGGGCTGGCGGAGAAGGCGAACGAGATGCCGGGCCTGCTCTCGGGCGGCCAGAAGCAGCGCGTCGCCATCGCCCGCTCCCTGGCGATGGACCCGGAGGTGATGCTGTTCGACGAGCCGACCTCGGCGCTCGACCCTGAAATGGTCGGCGAAGTGCTGGCCGCGATGAAGCGGCTCGCGGCGGGCGGCATGACCATGATCTGCGTCACCCACGAGATCGGCTTCGCCCGCGAGGTCGCCGACGAGATCTGGTTCATGGAAGCCGGCCGAGTCGTCGAGCGCGGAAGGCCGGCCGAGCTGGCAGATAGCGACGCCTGTCCGCGGCTGGCGGGCTTCCTGCGGCGCTCGGTCCGAAACTGAGCGGCAGTTACGTTTCTGCCGGCATATCCCTGCGGCATGAACGCCGCTTCCGGGCGGCGGCCTGCGGCGTTAGATTAGCGTCATGAGCGCACCTTCGCAGATCGACACGCAGGACGCTGCCTCGCCCGCCCGGCTCGGCCTCTGGCTTCTGGCCGGCGGCTTCGGGCTGCTGCTCGGCGCCGGCCTGCTGCTCTGGTGGCGCGAGGGCGATCGGCTGTTCACCGACGGGCTGATCGCCGCGCTTCTCGCCTGTTTCTGAGCGGTGCGTTTCGGCCGCCTTCGAGGAATTCTCCCGTGAACCGCCGCCTGCTCCTGCCTTTGCTCGTCTTCCTGCTCGGCGCTGCCGCGCTCGCCGCGGCCGCCTTCATCACCTTCGCGCCGACCCGCCCGAACGGGCAGAGCGCGGCATCGGGCGTGGGCGGCCCGTTCACCCTCACCACCGCCGAGGGCAAGAGCCTGACCGACAAGGATCTGCGGGGCGCGCCCTTCCTGGTCTTCTTCGGCTTCACCCATTGCCCCGACATCTGCCCGACCAAGCTGTTCGAGATCTCGGAAGTGCTGCGCGCGGCGGGAGCGAAGGGCGACAAGCTCAAGGCGCTGTTCGTCACGGTCGACCCCGAACGCGATACGCCGGAGACGATGAAGAGCTATCTCGGCTCCTTCGACCCGCGCATCCTCGGCCTGACCGGCGATCGTGCCGCGATCGACGGTGCGATCAAGGCTTACCGCGCCTATGCCCGCAAGGTGCCGCTCAAGGATGGCGACTACACCATGGACCACACCGCTTTGGTCTATCTGATGGACAAGAACGGCGGCTTCGTCGGCGCCTTCAATATCGAGCGCCCGCCGGCGGAGGCGGCGCAGGAGTGGCTGCGGCATCTTTGATTGTGGTGCCTGGCTACTCGGGAGATTGAGGCGCGACAGCGCGATAGCGGGATGAGCGCGCCAGTCCGTGCGCTGTCTTGTGCCATCCGAAGCGGTTGTCGAGATAGTCGTAGAGCGCCAGCCATCCCGCGAGCGAGGTGACGAGGTAATAGATCGGAAGGAACCGCAAATGGCGCCACAGATCGGGAGCGCCGCGCCGCCTGGCGCCGAGGGCAGGGACCAGGAACATCGTCAGAAGGCCGCAACCGGCGAGGCCGAGCGATATCGCCGAGAAGCACATTTCCCATGGCGTGCTGGGAGACAACAGCGAGCCGTCGAACATGGCTGCCGCCGTCATGACGACAAGGAACGGCAGGAGCAGCGTTCCCAGGAGGGAGCCCAGGATCAGCACCAGGAACGTCAGGGTCGCCGCGAGCCCGGCTTCGCGAAGCAACTGGTCCGGCCGCCGCATATGGCTGATCAGCGTTTGCAGATAGCCCTTCAGCCAGCGCCTGCGCTGCTTTAGCCATGCCGGCAGATCGCGCGGGGCCTCCTCCAGTGTGCGGCTGGGCAGATCGGCCATGTAGCCGCCGGCCCGAATAAGCCGGAAGCCGACATCCGCATCCTCTGTGACGTTCCAGGGATCCCAGCCACCGATATGGCGTAGCGCCTGCGTCCGGAAATGGTTCGAGGTACCGCCGAGCATGATCGGCAGCCCGCATGCAAGCAGGCCGGGATTGAGCACGTCGAAGAGCCCGGCATATTCCAATGCGAAGCAGCCGCTCAGCCAGCTGTCTTCAGGATTGTCGATAACGAGATGGGCCTGCAGGCAGACGAGGTCGTCGTCCGAGCGCAGGAAGCGGGCCGCTGCCAGGCGCAGCTGCCGCGGGTCGGGGATGTCCTCCGCATCGAAGATCGTGAACAGCTCGCCGCGCGCTTCGGCCAGAGCGATGTTGAGGGCGCGCGGCTTGGTCTGTGGCAGGCCGCGCGGCACGATCGCGACATGCATGAAGGGCGGAAGCGTGCGGGCTGCAAGGGCGCGCCGTAGCGTCCAGTCGACTTCCTCGACGAGGAGGCAGATGTCGAGCTTGGCGACCGGGTAGTCGAGTGCTGAGAGTGCCTTGATGAGCTGGTCAAGCACCGCCTCCTCGCCGAGGATCGGCACAGCGACGGTGTAGACCGGCAAGCGGCTGTCATCGATCTGCCAGCGGTGGTCTTGCCACAGGTCGGCCACCGGCTTCTCGGCCAAGGCCGTGAACCGCAGGATCACGGCGCCGAAGAACAGGGGACCGAGCGCGAGGCCGAGGGCGGTCAAGGTCGCGAGCGGCGACAGCGTGCCAAACCAGGAAAGCAGCGCAACCAGGAGACAGGCTAGGCATTTCTGCAGCCAGTTGCTTCCGTTCGGGCGCTGAACCGCCGCAGCCCCGCCTCATCGGTCCAAGCCGCTCGGCGGGCCAACGCCGCTGCATTGGTGCGACGCAGCTCGGTTGCCAGCGTCGACGGCGTCACCATCACGAGGTCCCGGCGGCCATCGGGCTTTGCTGCGAGGAAACGGCGCAGGGCCGGCCCGGGCGGCGGCGCGACGACGAAGCACGCCGGGCTGTCCGCGCGAACGCTCGCGGCAGCTACGCCTTCGCGCAGGGTTGCCGCGATCTCGCCGCCGGGTTGCAAAGGTGGCGGGCGCGGCAGGAAGCGCAGGCCGAGTTCGGTCGCCAGAGCGTGGTAGAACCGCTCTTCCGTGACGAGGCCGGAGGCGATGACCTGCCGGCTTGGGGAGACGCCGATCCGCTCCGAAAGCCAGGCAGCTTCCCGCAATCGCGCGGGCGGGACGCCATGGTCGGCCAGAAACGCGATCTCGGCAGGCAGGCCGGACGCATGCGCTCGGCCCGCGCCGACTTGCGGCCAAGCTTGAGCCCTCATCCCCGTCCCCCCGGCCGCGGCTGACGGCTCCTGCCGCCGCGGCAACTTATGGTTGCTTATCGCCGTTCCGGAGTCGAGTCGGGAGGGGTAGGGTCGGGACGAGATCTGCTCCCGCCATCCCCGACCAGTGCCGGAGCGGGGCAGGCCGAGAATGTCGGAAGATCATTTGCATACAAATAAAGCAAGGTTGCCGTTTCCGAAGGCGGCGGGCGCTGGTTCGCTGACGCTGTAGGTCGGCAGCAGGTGGCTTTCCGCTCCACGCTCTGAGGCCGGTGCGGTTGAGCCGGCTGCAACTCCTTCATTCTGCGTCGAATCTGCGCCGGTCGGGGGCATTTGAATCCCGCTTCACTTCGCGGTTGCGAACGGGTTTGCGCGCGCTAGTCTCGCCTCCTCGCTGCCTCTGGCAGTTTGCAAGTCGTCGATCTCAAATCGCTTGACAAGCTTGAAATCCGTTGAGATCGTTGTTTGCATACAAATGAAATTTGGACGCGAGCGTCCGATCCGCTGCAACGATAACGATCGGCGGCGTGCCACAACGGGAGAGTGACATGACCGCCTGGCTTGGCCTGACTTCGTTCAATCGTCTCGCGGCCATTGCCGCTGCGGCTGTCCTCACCATGCAGGCGCCGGGGCGCGCTGAGGAGATTTCCGTCACGCAATGGGGCGCCAGCATGTATGGCGCGCCCTATGCGGTGGCGATGGAAAAGGGCCTGTTCAAGCAGGCGGGCATCGACATCACCGGCATCATCGGTTCGGGCGGCGGCGGCACCACGGTCCGCAACATCCTCGCCAGCGCGACGCCTTATGGCGAGGTCGCCGTCTCCGCCGCGCTCGCCGCCAAGGCGCAGGGGCTCGACCTGATCATCGTCAACACCGGCACGCGCAGCGTCGCCGAGGCTTCGATGGTCGTCATGCCGAATTCCGAGCTCAAGGGCGTCGAGGACCTCGCCGGCAAGAAGGTCGCGATCACCTCGCCGAAATCGGTCTCGGAAATGCTGCTGCTGATGGTGCTGCGCGAGAAGGGCGTCGACCAGGGCAAGGTCCAGCGCGTCGCCGCGGGCGGCTATGTCCCGGCGCTGACCATGCTCGAACAGAACGCCGTCGTCGGCTCGGTGCTGATCGAGCCGCTCTCGATCATCCGCAAGGACAAGTACCGTACGCTCTACAAGGCTGGCGACGTGCTGAAGCCGATGACGACTTCGGTCGGCATCACCACGCGCAAATTCGCGCAGGAGAACCCCGAGAAGCTCAAGGCGATCATCGCCGGCCGCCGCGCCGGGGTGCAGGCGATCTACAAGGACCCGGCCGAGACCGCCAAGATCATCGAAAGGCTCTACAAGCTCGACGCGCCGATCGCCAAGGAAGCGGTCGACAACATGATCCCGCCGAAGATGTGGAGCGAGGGCG
>Ga0209025_1000884_pt1 | contig 46917 bp, 42 predicted proteins | sample AraplaMF_Col_mLB_FD_184256 | JGI IMG/M metagenome (GOLD analysis project Ga0209025, IMG submission 184256) | Arabidopsis root microbial communities from the University of North Carolina, USA - plate scrape MF_Col_mLB (SPAdes) (version 2) | ecosystem: Host-associated > Plants > Roots > Endosphere... | reverse complement strand
ACCTTCTACCTGCACCTGAAGGAATGCGAGTTCCGCTTCAATCATCGCCATGACAACCTCTATCTGGCGACCCTCAAGTTGCTACGATCGAACCCCCTCTGAGGGCTCGTTTGCTTCCTAAGACCCTATTTAAAACCCGGTAAACACCAAATTCCGAACACTCGATTGCATTCGTAAAAACACCCACCAACGCACTTATCTAGCCGTTATCAAAGGAGAAAGCTCAAATGCCTGGTCATCCACCATGGACATGCGACACCTGCGGCAATGCCATAACGTCCATTGAGGATGGCTGGGTCGAATGGTTAACAAGGGGGGATCCGGCGCAAGTGGCGAACTGGCATATTGGATCCAATAGGGATCTTCGGCTTGTCCATCACAGAAATGCGTCCCCTTATGCAGATCGCAAGAATGCGTGCTACCACAATGAAGAGCATTGGTTTGCTATCGATGGAAGCACGGTCAGCGACCTTCCCCTTTCAAGTTTTGTTGAAGCTGACGGCCTGATGGTTCTTCTCGGCTTCCTGTCAGACACAAGATTCTCTGAACCTGAGGAAGTTCTTGAGATGATCAAACGTATCCATATCAATGACTACGAACAGGCGCGCCTAAGCTTTGATTCTGCGATATCGGATGGCGCATTCGAACCAAATACGCCACCACGCTATTACAAGCAAAGCGACATAGAGGCCACACTTGCTTGGTTAGAAGAGCAGCAGCATGACCACCGTTAAGGTTCCGAGCCAGACCACTAGTGAAGGCCCCTCATTTCTTTCAAATAGATGCTGGCGCGGTCAGTTAGAGAAATCCACTCCACCCTGCTTTTACAACCTCTCCGCATTATTATTATGCCGCCCTTCCCCAGTGGGCACGCCGGGAAATCGTCACTGTTGTCCCGGCACGCACAACTGAGACTATCCCTTGTGCACGGACAACGGGAAGGAGCATGAGGCTTTTCAAATTCGAATCTGAAAAGAACCTCTCCATTGCGATTAAAGATGTATTCAAGCGATTGCCGAGCGGTGCCAATTCGCGCATTGCACGCTGCATGGACCGGATTGCGTCCCTATCGTCTTCCGCTGGCGCCCATGACAGCAATGTCGTGACAAGCTGCTGAAGTTCTCGTTTCAGGATGGGTGGCGAGTTCTTGGGGTGGAAACATTCCAGACCATTGATATACGCGACCGTCTTAGTTTCAACCTCAGCAACGTAGGCTCGCGGCTCATCTGATGTCCGCCCTGCCTCAAGGGCCGCGCGGCGCAACTCGCGCTGGGCTTCGGTCAGAGTGACCTCGCGTTCAATGACGCTCTGCCCTCTTTCTGCACGTCGCTCTATCTCGCGCAGCAAAGGCCCCTGTGCCTGATCACAGAAGGAGCGGTAAAGAGCTATCGCGAGGTCGATAGCAGGGGTGTTGTCCAACCAGTATTGCTTTTCCTGAGCCTCAAGCCGGACCTGCACAAAGGCCAGCTTGCGAATTCGCGACTCTTCTCTGCCGCGGTAAGCGCTGACCTTTTGATTCCAAATAGTGGCGCCAGCGGCGTACTTCGCGGCGCAATCTTGCCCTATGTGTACAAATCTTCCGCGCGTCAATGCTACAAGCCAACCATGTGCATGGGGGCGCTCGCATTTCTTGCGGCCACATGGCCGCATGTCCTTGCTGTCGAACTCATACTCATGAATCGGGTGACCCAAAACGATTTCTTCCATGGGTATGTCGTGCAAGCCACCAGTGATCGCGAAGAGTTCCTCCCAATTTTTGGGCCTCGGGGGGATGTGCAGGAAGTCGATGTCATCAGCCAACGGAGCACCTCGTTAGTAGTAATACTACTCAAGGCATGTTCTACATCGATTCGTGAAATGCAGCAACTATTTTCATCTAAATTACAAAATATTTCCTATAAATTATCGATAATTTTACATATCAATCGCACAAACAGAGTATGCGCAGCTTTTCCAGCACCACCTCGAACTTGCCATCCAACTGTTCGGTGGCGGCCTCAATGCACTCCCCTGCACAGCCCACCCAACTGCTCTCGACATTAAATCCACCAACATTCCCAGATGTGACCCAACACCACTTCACATCACCGAACCGCCCCGTTTCCGCCAATTTTCTAGGGAATCCCCTAGTTGAATTAGATCGAACTAAATTCAACGCTCCAGTCATGCATGACTGAGCGTGGCGCCCGTCGCGCGAATGTCGTCTTTCTTCCCGTGAACAGAGGTGACGATCATGGAAGCACTGGATGCCATCCGAGGCGTAGTCGACGCGGTCAAGCTCGGCGTCGAGAAACAGGCCGACAACTACCATTCGCCCAGCCGCTCCGAGCTGGAGGATCTGGCGAAGGAACTGCATTCGGTCGGCGACATCAAGCACAAGAAGGACGATTACGACAAACGTCTGGATGCGCTGGCCAGCGACTTTCTGCCCAAGCTCAGCGATGAGGACCGCGGCCGGTTCATGGGCGCGATCTTCGATGGCGACAAAGGCGCGACCGGTTCGTGGCTGCAGGGCGATCGGCTCGACAAGCTCGTTGCCGACGGCCGCATCAGCGCCGACGATCGCAGGACGGTGTTGAGCAGTCTGGCTTCGGGCTACAACAACGGTCAGGTCGACAAGGACGTGACCTGGGATTTCCTGAAGATGGGCGGCGTCGACGGCGAGATCGTCGACAAGAATCCGGCCGGCAGCCGCGCCGGCGCTCGTTACGAGAACGAGAACAACTCGGGCGAGGTGTTCGACCGCTTGCTCGCTGGCCTGGACGACGGCAAGGGCGGCGTGAATCAGGAGTTCTCGAAGTTCGTCGAGAAGTTCTCGATCGACCAGATCAACGACGGCGCGCCCGGCAACGATAAGGACGCCAATTCGCGCGGCGATTACCTGGGCCTGCTGATCAACGCGGCCGATCGCGCCGGGCCCGACCAGTCGGTGATCAACAACATCCTGCACGGCGTGGACAAGGAAAAACGCGAGCAGGTGATCGACGACATCGGCAAGGGTTTCAGCAAGGTGACCACGGAGAACGCGTGGCTCGACCGCGACGACAGCAAGTTGTCGGACGCGTACAACCGCGATCCGATGAACCTGATCATCAAGGCGGTCGCCAACGACAAGGAAAGCCGCTATTCCGACGACAAGCGCAGCTATGCCGGCGATCTGGCCGAGTACGTCTACACCCAGTCGGCCAACAATCCTTACGGCGACAACGGGTTCTACACCGACAAGAACATGCCCAAGGAAGGCCGACAGGAAGCCTTGAACGAGTTGATGCTTAAGAAAGGCGCGGAGATCTTCGACACCAAGCGCCTGGGCGAATCGGGCATCGGCGAGGACGGCGAAACCAATTCCACCCGCAACGTGCGGATCATGGCCAATCTGGAACGCCTGACCGGCCTGTCGCCGACCAACGAGCAAGGCACCGAGGTTCTCAACAAGCTGGCCGGCAACGCCGACATGTGGTCGAAGGACTACATCAACGCGCTGAAGTCGGACAACGAAAACGAAAAGCTGCAGGCGACGCAGAAGCTGACCCATCTCATGGCCTCGACCGAGCAGGCGGTGCTGGACGGCTTCAGCGACAAGGCCGAGGACGACGCGGCGCGCAAGGCGGATCTGGAGTCGATGATGAATCTGTTCGTCGGCCTGTTACCGGGCGGCGACAGCCTCGGCACCGGCCTGCGTTCTTCGTTCAAGTCGGTGTTCGGCGAGGACAGCGGCGCGGTGCGCGCGCTGGACAAGGTTCTGGAAACCGGCGCCGGCGAGGCCGCCGATGGCGCGGCCACGGACCTGCTCAAGGGCAAGGTGGTCGACGCGTTGTCGAAGTCCGGCAACGAGGACAAATACCTCAAGGCGTTCACCGAGAACGCCAATGTGTTTATCGAGGAGCAGCTGTTGCGCGAGCTTTCCGGCGACCAGTACGCAGGCATTCGCCAGGAAATTTCCAAGGAAGCTTCTCAGCTGTTGGTGACTTCATAACGCATGGCCCGCGTCGGACGCATTGAACTGTTCGGACAGGGCAATGCGCTCGGCTATCCGAGGACTTAGTTGCTTGATTCCAAGCTGATTTGAAGCGGCGTGGCGCAGGTCGCCGCGCCGCTTGCCCTGCCCTTCGAAAACAATCCGCTTCGGCGGGCCGAGCGCGATGCATCGGCCGCGACACCGTCAGTTCGGCTTGTTGCCGTAAGCGATGGGCAATCGCAGCACCGAACGCACCGGCTTGCCGTCGACCACGGCGGGCACGTAGGTCCATTGACTCGCCGCCCATCGGGCCGCCTGGTCGATGGCCATGTCGCCGCTGGATTTCGCGATGCGGACTGAGTGTTCGCGACCATCGTTCTCGAGCAGCAGCATGACCACCACTTCGCCGGTGAGTTGGTTCGCCTCGATCGTGCCGGGCCATTGCGGCGGATAGCGCTCCACCGAGGACGCCTCGGGGTAGGCCGGCGCATCGGGGACGATTTTCGTCCAGCAGCTTTCATGTTCCTCAAAATCCAGCGGAATCCGGATTCTGTCCGCTTCGGTCTCGCCCTGCTCGTTGCGCGGCGGGATGTAGACCCAGTGGCGCGCGGCCTCCAGCGCCGCGTTGTCCAGGTGCCGGTCGCGGCTGGATTTCTCCACGACCGCGTTGACGAATCGCCCCTCGGCGTCCACGTCGACGATGATCACCGTCGTTCCGCTGACGCATTGGTCGATCGCTTCTTTCGGATAAACCACGGGCTGCCGCAATCTGGACGCCTGATCCAGGCGCCCGTCGGTGCTCTGCGCCGCGACCTGACTTGCCGGGAACAACAGCGACCCGAGCAGAATCATTCGGCATGCGTGCTTCATGTCATTCATTCCCTTGATTCGTCGCTTGATTGCGACGTTCGGCGAAAGCGGCGGGCGTTCGTCTTGACGGATCACTTCCCGGTAGCCGCGCGGTTCAAACCCGTCCGGTCGCCAACGCCCTCGCCCAATCCGGGCGGCCGTTGCGCGACGCGAGTTCGGCCGCGGCGTTCCAGTCGTAGTCGACCGCGATCAGCCGCGCGTTCCATTCGCCATCGTCGTCGCGTTCGACGATCGCATAGCGCGCCTGCGGCGTGCCGACTTCGACCCGGTGCGGGTACGGGTGTTCGCCGGTGTAGGCCTGCAGTCCGACGCTGCCGGGATTGACGATCAGGCGGCCGTCGGCCAGACGCAGGCTGCGCGGCACGTGGGTGTGGCCGCACAGGATCACGCGCGCGTCGCTGTCGCCGGCGCGCTCGGCCGCTTCGTCCGCGGTGGCCGCGCGCATGCCGTCGGCGTCGACGGTTTCGATGAAGCATTCCAGGTCGCTGCGCGCGGTGCCGTGGACCAGCAGCACCTCGTCGTTCAGACGCAGGATCGTCGGCAGGCCGCGCATCCACTCGCGCTGATCGGGTCGGATCTGCGCGGCGGCGTGGCGATCGGATTCGCCCATGCGTTCGGGCGGATCGGTCAGCACCTGGCGTTCGTGATTGCCGGCGATGGTCGGCCAGCCCAGCGCGATCAGGCGGTCGGCGGTTTCGCGCGGTTGCAGCGGGCCCGACAGCAGGTCGCCGAGGTCGACCACGCGGTCGACGCCGCGGCGTTCGATGTCGAGCAGCACCGCGTCGAGGGCGGCGAGGTTGCCATGGATGTCGGATACGACGGCGATGCGCATGGCGCGATTCTATCCTTTGCGGCGAGGCGGTCGCCGCGATGATCGAACGATGGGACGCGGGGTTGAGCGGGCCGCAATGGCCTCGCGCCGCAGCGTGGACAGCCGCGATCGCGCGGCCGCAATGCCTTGCGGTACGGGCCGATGGCCGCGCCCGGCGCCGGCGCATTGCGCCGCGGCGATGGTTTCAGGCAGAATGCCGCCCCTCTGGAAGGAAACGGCGACGCCCCCGGCGCCACCGCCTCCGATCCGGACACCGCATGGCGCCCCGGCGCGTATGCGATCTCTATGGTGGCCCCGTTGGCGCCTCCGCGACGATAAGTTGAAAATCCCGCCAGGGCCGGAAGGCAGCAACGGTATCGACCGATTCGGGCGCCGGAGTCACGCTTGCGGGGCCGCCACCTTTTTGGGGATTCGGGATTGGGGATTCGGGATTCGAGTCCGGGCTGACGGGGCTCGACGCCGTTCTGGATCGCCCTGATCGGCCGCGCGATCAATCCGTTGCGAAAGACAAGGCCAGCGCATCGGGTTCGCGCCCGGTCTTCCATTGGTCGATTACCTTCCAGCGCTTGCGATCGATCACCGCGACCTCGTCGCCGCCGCTGATCGCCACATACACCCGCGGCCGCTTCGGATCGGCGATCACCCCGATCGGCAATGCCGCGCGCCCGAGCATGGTGTCGCGGTACTCCGCGCCGTCGCGTTGCAGCGCGATCGTGGTCACCGGTTTCTTGCGCTTGGCGTCGAACACCGACAGCGTTCCCGCGCGCGCATTGCTGACCAATGCGTGGCGACCGTCGGCGGTGAACACCACCCGGATCGGGAAACCGGGGCTCGGCAAGGTGGCGCGGATCGCTAATGTTTTCGCGTCGTGCACGGTCACGCTGCCGGCGTCGCGGTTGCTGACCCAGACCTCGTCGCTGCCGGGCCGCGCCGCAATGCCTTCGGCGCCCGCGCCGGCCGCTACTTCGTCGGTCTTGCTGTTGTTGGTGAGATCGATGCGGCTGACGGTGCCGCGATCGACCTTGCTCACGTACGCGGCCTTGCCGTCGGCGGCGACCGCGACCATGTGGCCCTTGCCCTCGCCCAATGCGATCGCCGCGACGATCTTGCCGCTGGCGATATCGACGCGGAGCAGATGCCGCGAGGCCTCGGTGGTGACCAGCGCCTCGCGATCGCCGGGCAGGAAGCGCAATCCGTGCGGCCGGCCGTGTTCGCCCAGGTCGATCGATCGCGGCGGCGTGGCGCCGCGCAGATCGAGCACGCTGAGCGTATGCCCGGGCTGCTTGCCGCCGTAATTAGCGACCAGGGCGATCGCGCCGTCGTGACTGACCGCGATCTCGTGCGGCGCCTGCCCGGTGGCGAACTCGCCGAGCTTGCGGCCGTCGTCCAGCGACAGACGCCAGACGGTGTCGGCGGATTTGTTGCCTACCAAAAGCTCGGCCGAAACCGCGGGGCAAAACGCGCAGGACATCAGGACAAAACAAATCAGTCGGCTGTACATCGCAGATCCTCGTCGAACACCGTGGCGCAACCATGCGCAAGCACCGGAATGCGTTTTCACTCTTCGAAGCATCGCCTCACCCACCAGAACATCAGCCCAGACGCCACGCCGATGCCAGTGGAGATCAGCATGGTCTGGAATGGAACGGATGCCGGATAGGCGAAGGCTTGTACCGCCAGCGCACCCACCAGCCCGCCGGCCAATAACGAGGTGACGGCATTGGCCCAGCCGAACCGGTCCAGCAGCGACACCAGCGAGTACCGGATCACCGCCACGATCATCAACGCCACCGCATAAACAAACGCAGCCAAGAGCAAGAACGACTCGAACGTCGGTGGCGTCGAGGGATCGCCCGCCAATTGCAAAAAACTCAGCGCGACCGCCGGCACCATGGCGGCGCAGGCGATCCCCGCGATTTCGGCGCGTGCGCGGCTCATCGCGCCCGTGGATCTGCTGTCGCGACGCCGATCTTCATTTCGAACCCGGCGGCTCCGGATGCAGCCAATCCGCATCCCCATCCGCATAGCGCTCATGCTTCCAGATCGGCACCCGTCCCTTGGTTTCGTCGATGATGAAACGGCAGGCGGCGAAGGCCGCATCGCGGTGCGCGGCGCTGACGCCGACCCAGACCGCGAGTTCGCCGATCGCCAGATCGCCGACGCGATGCACGCAGCGCGCGTCGACGATGGCGAAGCGTTCGATCGCTTCGCCCAGGATGCGTTCGCCCTCGCTGTCGGCCAGCGCGGCGTAGCTTTCGTAGCGCAGGCCGGCCACCGCGCGGCCGCCGTGGTGATCGCGCACCCAGCCTTCGAAGCTGGCGTAGGCGCCGGCATGGGCGCTGAGCAGTTGTTCGCGCAGCGGCGCGATTTCGAACGGCTGCGGCGACAGGGCGAATCGTTTCATCGCTCAGCCTCCCGATACCGGCGGAATGAAGGCGACTTCGCTGCCGGTGCGCGGCGCGTCGTCCCAACGCGCGAACGCGCCGTCGACCGCGACCCGCAGGCGCTCGGCCGGCAGGGCGAAGCCGTGGCGCTCGCGCAAGCTCTGGTACAGGCCGCGCAGGTCGGCGCTGTCGGTATCGACCGATTCGCTGGCGACCCCGGCGGCGTCGCGCAGGCTGGCGAAATACAGCACGGTCAGGCTCATGCGCCGGTTCCTCGCGCGTCGCGCGCCGTGCCCGCGCGTTTGCGCGAGGCGGGCTTGGCGGGTGCGGGCTTGGCGGGCGCGCGTCTGGCGGATGCGGATTTCTTGACCGAGCGCGTGGGAGCCGCGGCAACAGAAACTTCAGTCGAAGGCTTACCCCGCTTCACCGCGCCGCGTTTCGATCCGGCCTCACCCGATTGCGCGACCGCAACCGCCGCATCGCCACGACCGAAATCGCGCTTGCCGCCGCGCTTGCCGAGCAATTGCGCCGGGCCGATCACGATCGCGTGCGACAGCGCCTTGCACATGTCATACACGGTCAGCGCGGCGACGGTGGCGCCGGTCAGCGCTTCCATCTCCACGCCGGTGCGATGGGTGGTCTTGACCGTGCATTCGATCGACAGGCTGCTCGCGCCGTCCCAATCGATGGCGAAACGGCAGCCGTCGATCGGCAGCGGATGACAGAACGGAATCAATTCGTGGGTGCGCTTGACCGCCATGGTGCCGGCGATGATGGCGGTATCGATCACCGCGCCCTTCTTGCTGCGCAGCCCGTCGGCGCGCAGTTGCGCGGCGACCGTGGCGGGAAAGCCCACGCGGCAATGCGCGATGGCCTCGCGCGCGCTGATCGCCTTGTCCGACACGTCGACCATGGCCGGGCGGCCGGCGCGGTCGACATGGGTCAGGGAAGCTTTGGGTTTCAAATCGCCAGACTCCAACGCAGTCCGAGCCCGGGATCGCGCGGGCCGAACAGGAAATGCAGAACCCGCCGCCGTCCGCTGGGTTGGACGGCCTTGGATGAGGCATGCAGCAGCAACGGTCGCATGATAAGCAGATCGCCGGGCCGCGCGGTGCATTCGACCTCGCCGTGGGCCGCGCGCAGGCTGCGCGCCGCGGCCGGATCGAGCCGGCCGTGACGATGCGAACCGGGCACCACGCGCAAGGGGCCGTCGCCGGCGCCGCAGGCGTCCAGATGCAGGCGCACCGCGAGCGTGCGCTCCAGCAGCGTCGCCGGCGGCTGCACGAAATGCCGATCCCGCTTGAGCGACCAGCCGCTCAACGCCGGATGCGCGATGCGCTGCGCGACCGGAATCGACAGGTCCTGATGCAGGGCGACGTTCCAGTTGCGTCCTTCGCTCTTGCGGAACAGGGTGCATTGCACGGCCATTGCGTCTTCGTCCAACAGCTGCGCGCTGTGCAGGTGTTCGCGCAGATGCGCGGCGAGATCGCGGCACCAGGGCTGTTCCAGCAGTTCGCGGGTGCCGGCATCGGTATCGCTTGCGTCGGCGACTTCGGGCTGCGCCGCGATTCGCGCCAGTGCGGGCCCGGTGATCGCGGCCTTGATCTGCTGGAAGCCTTGGGGTGTCAGCGGGTGGTTCGGCATGTGGGTTGGAATGCGGCGATCTGAGCGGAGAGCGTCGGCGCTGAAGCCCCGTCCACCAAAGACCTCAAAGCTCGCCCCATCTTTCGTGAGTGGGCCTTCAAGCCCGAGGCCTTTCGATAAGGGTTCGATGCACCGCGCGAGCCCGATCGCATCGCCTGCTCAGCCACCGATCAGGAACATTTCCACATGCCGCTTGGAACGCGGCGCGTCGATTGCGCGCAGTTCGCTGTAGCGGTCGTTGCGGCGCGTCCACAGCGCGGCCAGATGCTGCGAGAACGCCAATTCGCCTTGAGCCAGCGCCGGGCGCAGGTCGCTGCCCTCGGCGGCGAACAGGCAGGTGTACAGGCGGCCGTCGGCGGACACGCGCGAGCGGTGGCAGTCGCCGCAGAACGGCGCGCTGATCGAGGACACGAAACCGATCTCGCCGCCGCCGTCGGCGAAGCCGTAGCGCGAGGCGACTTCGCCGCGGTAATTGGCGTCGAGCGGGCGCAGCGGCCAGCGCGCGTGGATGCGGTCGCGCAGTTCCTGCGAGCTGACCACGCCCTGCTCGCTCCAACCGTTGCAGTTGCCGACGTCCATGTATTCGATGAAGCGCAGCACGTGGCCGCTGCCGCGGAAATGTTCGACCAAGGGCAGCACCTGGTCTTCGTTGACCCCGCGCTGGATCACGCAGTTGATCTTGAGCGAATCGAACCCGGCCTCGCGCGCGGCCTCGATTCCGGCCAGCACCTCGGCGATCTCGCCGCGGCCGCCGGACAGGCGCCGGAACAGTTCGGGGTCGAGCGCGTCCAGGCTGACGGTCAGGCGGCGCAGGCCGGCTTCGCGCAGCGCGCGGGCGTGGCGCGCGAGCAGCGAGCCGTTGGTGGTCAGGGCCAGGTCGTCCAGGCCGTCGATCCGCGCCAACCGCGCGATCAACTCGGGCAGGCGCTTGCGCAGCAAGGGTTCGCCGCCGGTCAGGCGCAGCTTGCTGACGCCGATACGCACGAAACCGCGCACCAGGGTCTCGATCTGGTCGAAGCTCAGGCGCGAGGCCGCGTCCAGCCCGTAGTCGTCGGGCACGCGCTCGGCCGGCATGCAGTAGGGGCAGCGGAAATTGCAGGCCTCGATCACCGACAGCCGCAGGTCGCGCAGCGGCCGGCCCTGGCGATCCAGCGGGACCGACGGCAGCGGCAGACCTGGGACGGCGTTCACGCGATGGCTCTCAATCAATAGCTCTCAATCGAATGGCGCCCGATCGACGGCTTTCAAGCCAGGCGGGTCGCGCCGCCGGGCGGGTCAATCGAGCGGCGCCTGCACGGCGCTGGGATCGGCGAGATCGACGACCTCGCCGGGCCTGGCCACACGATACCCCCGCGCGGCCAGCACGTCGCCCTCCTCGCGGCTGCCGTAGTGGTACAGCAGGCAGCGTTCGAGCAGGGCGCGCGGGTATTCGCGCTCCAGGTCCTCGATGCCGCTGTGCGAGGGATTGCCCTCCAGCGCGCAGTCGTGGGCGATCAGCTCGCCCGCGTCGGCGTATTTGGCCAGCATTTCCGGGATCGGCCGGGTGTCGCCGGTCCAGATCGCGCTGCCGCGCAGGCGCAGGCCGAAGCTGCTGTCGGGCCAGTGGTGGCGGGTCGCGAACACTTCCATGCGCAGGCCGCGGTGCCAGAAATGGCCGCTGACCGGGATCAGCTGGAACGCGTCCCAGAAATTCACCCCGCCCTCGGCCAGCACGTTGGGGTAGTCGGCCACGCGCTGGTGCAGCAGCGGCACGATCGGCGCCGGCACGTACAGGCGGACCTTGCCGCGCCGGGTTTCGTCGAAGTAATGGGCCACGAACAGGCGCTCGAAGCCGCCGATGTGGTCCAGATGGTTATGGGTGACGAACAGGGCCTCGGGCATGCGGCCGTAATGGGCGAGGAAGGCGGTCAGCCCCTCGCCGCCGCAGTCGACGGTCAGCCACGGCTCGCCGTCGCGCTCCAGCGTCGCCATCGCCGAACCCAGTTCCACCGCCGACGCATTGCCGACACCGTGCAGACGCAGCCGCCAAGTCATTCCAGCCCTCTTAATTCGCCCAAGTACTTAGTAACCACGTTCCCAGGCGCGTTCATAGGCCGCGCGCAAGCGGCCGAAGTCGGTTTCGACCTGTTCGGGACTGCGCGAACCGCGCAGTTTCAGCAACGAACGCTTGAGCCGGGCCAGGTTGCGCTCGCGCCAGGCGGTGGCCGGAATGCGGATCGCGCCGCGGTCCAGGTCGATCACCCAGCCCTGGCCGGCGGTGTCGAACAGCAGGTTGGTGGCGTTGAGGTCGGCGTGGTCCAGCCCGGCGCGGTGGCAGCGCGCGATCAGCCGGCCGGCCTCCTCCCACGGCGCGCCGTCGCCGGCGACCGCGGCGCGGTCGGCCAGCGAACGCACGCCGTCGAGGCGCTCGATCATGATCGCGGCGTAGTAATGCAGGCCGTCGCGGCGATACCAAGCCGCGACCGGCACCGGCACCGGCAGGCCCTTGCGCGCGAGTTCGCGGGTCAGGCGGAATTCGGCGAAGCTGCGGGTCTTGTTGGCGCCCTGCCACCAGTAGCGATCGCGGTTGAAGCGCGCGACCAGACCGCCGCGCAGGTAGCGCCGCAGCACCACCTGGCCGAACGGCGCGTCCACGAACCAGGCGCCGCCGCGGCCGCCGCTGTCGACCGGCCGCGCCTTTTCGCCCCAGTGCGCGGGCGAGAACCAGTCCGGCTCGGCTTGCTGCACCCGCGCGCGGTCGAACAGAATCGCACCGTAGCCGCTATCGTCGCGGTACGGCGTCAGTCCTTCTGCGGCGTCATAACCCGTCATCCGCCCGAGTCTAACAAGTCACGTGACCCATTCGTCTCTCAGTTCCGCTCCCACCCTCTGCCTGCTGCGCCTGTCGGCGCTCGGCGATGTCACTCACGTCGTGCCGCTGGTGCGCACCTTGCGCGAGGCGCGACCGCAGGCGGCGATCACCTGGGTGATCGGCAAGGGCGAGCGGCGCCTGCTCGAAGGCCTCGAAGGCGTGCAATTCGTCGAATACGACAAGAAGAGCGGGCTGGCCGGCATGCGCGCGCTCGGCCGCGAGTTGCGCGCGCTGGGCCTGGCCGACGGCCGTTTCGAAGCGCTGCTGCAGATGCAGGTCGCCGCGCGCGCCAATCTGCTGTCGGCGTTCGTGCCGGCGCGGCGCCGGATCGGCTACGACCGCGCGCGTTCCAAGGACCTGCACGGCCTGTTCGTCAACGAACGCATCCCCGATCGGCCCGGCATCCACGTGCTCGACGCGATCGGCAGCTTCTGCGAGCCGTTGGGCCTGCGCCAGACCCAGGTGGTGTGGGACCTGCCGGTGCCCGACGACGCGCGCGAATGGGCGCGCGCGCAATGGCCGCGGGACGATGTGCCGACCTTGCTGATTTCGCCGTGCTCCAGCCACACCGTGCGCAACTGGCGCGCCGAGCGCTACGCCGCGGTCGCCGATCACGCCGCGCAGGGCGGCTGGCGGGTGGTGATGTGCGGCGGCCGCAGCCAGCTCGAACGCGACACCACCGACGCGATCATGGCGGCGATGAACCATCCGGCGCTGGACCTGGTCGGCAAGGACACGCTCAAGCAATTGCCGGCGCTGCTCGAACGCGGCCAGTTGCTGATGACCCCGGACTCCGGCCCGATGCACATCGCCAACGCCATGGGCACCAAGGTGCTGGGCCTGCACGCGGCCAGCAACCCGGCGCGCAGCGGCCCGTACAGCGACCTGCGCTACTGCACCGACCGCTACGACGACGCCGCGCGCAAGTACCTGGGCAAACCCGCGAGCGAGATCGCCTGGGGCACCAAGATCGAACACGACGGGGTGATGGACCTGATCGGCGTCGACGACGGCATCGCCGCGTTCGAACGCTACCGCGCCGATCACCCGGGCACGTAAATCTTTTACCGACAAGGATCCGTTGCACATGACCTCACGTTCCCTCGCCGACCTGCGGGCCGCGCTGAGCGCCGGCGCGCAGTTCCACTATCTGTGCTTCTGGGGCCACCGGGTCACGCCCGGCCAGGTCGGCAAGAGCTGCTTCAGCCAGTGGTATCCGGCGCCGTTCGAGCTGGAAGGCCAGCGCTATGCCACCGCCGAGCACTGGATGATGGCCGGCAAGGCGCGGCTGTTCGGCGACGAAGCGATCCACGCGCGGATCGTCGCCAGCGACGACCCGGCCAAGGTCAAGGCGCTCGGCCGCAAGATCGCCGGCTTCGACGAAGCGCGCTGGGTCGTGCATCGCTACGAGCTGGTGGTCGCGGGCAATCAGGCCAAGTTCGAACAGAACCCGCGGCTGCGCGATTTCCTGCTGAGCACCGGCGAACAGGTGCTGGTCGAGGCCAGCCCGGTCGATCCGATCTGGGGCATCGGTCTGGCCGCCGATCATCCCGACGCGACCCGCCCCGAGGCCTGGCAAGGGCTCAACCTGCTGGGTTTCGCCTTGATGGACGTGCGCGATCGCCTGCGTGCAACCTCGGCCTGACACGCTCATCCCCCCTTCACCGCCAAGCCAGCGAGACCGCCATGCCCCTGGGATCGATCGACGACCACTACGCCCCGCCTTCGCCCGAATTGAGCCAGCTGCTGCGCCTGCGCGACAGCGGCGACGAGAACTTGAACGACGCGCTGTCAGACCTGGGCTATCGCCTGCTCGCCGACGACGACGCGCCGACCCTGCTCCATCCCGACAGCTACCTCAGCGAGGCCGAGCGCGCCGATCCGTCGATCGCCGCCAACATCGTCGCGATCGACGAGGTCTGCGCGCAGATCAGCTTCTTCGCCGAAGACGACCAGAGCAATCTGTTCGGCTACTGGCACGGCCCGGAACGCACCGCGCTGGCCGCCGCGGCTATCGTCAAGTTCGACAACGAAGGCCAGTTCTCGTTGCTGCAGGGCCGCGGCCTGATCGAAGCGCTGATCGGCGACCGCGTGTTCGACGACGACGAAGCCTTCGCCGAGCATGCGCAAGCGTTCGAAGCGCTCGGCTTCGCCGTCGCGGTGCGCAGCTGGCACGACCTGGTCGATCCGGACGCCGCCAGCGATCCGGCGAAATGCCACGAAGCCGGCTACGAACGCGCCCTGCCCGGTTTCGAATCGCCGCGGTGATCGACTAAAGCGTCGATGGCGTGGTCGCGGTCTGAATCGGCATCAGCCACGGCAGCGATCACGACGTCAACGCCTACACCCGCGGCATGCAATCGCCGCACCGCGGCAGCCGCATCCAGCGCGATTTCGGCTGCGGGTTGATCGATTCGGATCGCTTCGTCGTTTAGCTGAGCCGACCCGGCAAGCGCCCGCCGCGCGTGCATCGACGATGCGCCGCCGCGCACGCAAGCTCGAAGGATTCAGCGGCCCGGCCATGCCGTGGCCGCCGCGATCAGAACGCGCCGGTGCCGTAGTCCTGGTAGGACTTCTCTTCCACGTAGGTCGAGCCCAGCGCCAGGTTGATCTCTTTCTTGACCCGCGCGCGCACGTCGTTCTCGACGTAGACCGAACGCGCCAGGGCGATGAACTCGGCGTCGAAGGCCTGGGCCTTTTCCTTGACCCGGATATCGTCCTCGATCACCCACAGGCGCTCGTTGACCGCCTTGAGCTCGGCGCGCAGGCGGCCGATGTCGCCGCCAGCGGCCGGATGGGCCATCCAGGTCTGCTCCAACGCGCTCAGTTCGGCGCGGACATTGGCCAGCTTGGCCTCGTCGCTCATGCGCTCGGATTTGATCTGCAGGATCGAGATCTTGTCCAGCAGTTCGCCGAAGGACACCGGGACCAGGATTTCGGACATGGGACGCCGCCGTTTGCTAATCAGGGGGGCCGCTTAGTGTAGCCCCGGCGGGCGCCCGAGCCGACCTCCCCGGCCGGCCCCAGGCGGGCCGGAGCGGGCCGGATCGAACCAATGCGCGAGAAACCTTGTCGGCGGTCGCGACTATCCGTATCATTCGCGGCTCACTGCACCCGGAGAGGTGGCAGAGTGGTTGAATGTACCTGACTCGAAATCAGGCGTACGTTTATAGCGTACCGGGGGTTCGAATCCCCCCCTCTCCGCCAGATACGCACGACACGGGCCCTTCGGGGCCCGTGTTGTTTCTGGAGTTTTCGTACTTGCGGCCAAGTCGGCCGGCGAAGCATCCGGCCACGCCGGCGGCGGCGTTTCGGCGACGGCGACCGGCAGTTTGCACGCCGTGGCGGTTGGGTCTGACGCGGACGCGGACCGCGGCGATCCGATCGGCATCGCGCACCCGGGTTCGGAATACTCACATCGGCTGCATTCGTTGCGCATATCGGCTGCAGTTTCCGGCGGACTTCGCGCAGATCGCAGGTTCGGCGGCCATCGTTTTCGTTCACGCTTCATGCCTGGTTTGGTCGCACTGAGCCAGTCTCGAGATCCGACTTGCGCCACCCTGCAGGGCAAATGCCGCGGCCGGCCTCGCGCCGGCGCGTCGCCAGGCGGGGTTGCACCGATCCGGTACACACGCGGTCTTCATCGAATCTCGGGCATGAAGCCGTGCAGGGATCACGCTTTCTTGTCACTAGGCCGCTGTGCCGCGATGATTCCGTTACTGCAATGGCAACCCCGACGAAGCGAATGGCACTGACCGGCAGATGATCGAATTCGGACACCTCACGCACGTCGGCTTACGCCGCGAACTCAACGAAGACACCTATTACGGTGACAGCGAACTCGGCCTGTGGCTGGTCGCCGACGGCATGGGCGGCCACGAATACGGCGAGGTCGCCAGCGCGCTGGCGCGCGAGTCGATCGTGCGCGAGGTGCGCAACGGCACCGGCCTGGCCCAGGCCATCCGCATCGCCGACGAAGAGATCATCCGCACCTCGCGCCGGCGCAACGACGCCCTGCCGATGGGCACCACCGTGGTCGCCGCGCGCATCAACGGCAACCGCTTCGAGGTGGCCTGGGTCGGCGACAGCCGGGTGTATCTGTGGCGCGACGGGCATCTGGCCCAGTTGTCGCAGGATCACAGCTATGTGCAGGAGCTGATCGCCAACGGCGCGATCACCCACGAACAGGCGCGCAGTCACCCGCATCGCAACGTCGTCACCCAGGCGCTGGGCGTGACCGATCCGCGCAACCTCAACGTCGAGACCATGACCGGCGAACTGCGTCCGGGCATGCAGCTACTGTTGTGCAGCGACGGGCTGACCGAGGAAGTCGACGACCGCAGCATTGCCCGGGTGTTGGCGCATAACGACTGCAGCGCGCAGGAATGCGTGGATTCGCTGGTCGCCGCGGCGCTGGACGGCGGCGGGTCGGACAATGTCACGGTGGTGCTGGTGCGCAGCCATTGAGGTTGCGCGGCGCGACAGAAATTTAGACGAATTTAGTTTCGTCTAAATTTTTCCAGCGGAAATATTCCAGCGGATGTCCGAGCCTTTGGTCCTCGCCGGCATGCGGCGTTGGTTGCGCGGTGGTTGCGGATTCGCGGTCGCGGCTTGCGCCGCTCCTACAGGTAGCCAACGAAGCTTTGACCGCTCCCTGTAGGAGCGGCGTAAGCCGCGACCGCGCTATCGCAACGGCCGGCGCAACCTGCCTATCGAATCTCTGATCGCTCACCGCGATCGCGCAGCTTACGCCTCGGCCGCCTCAGCCACCGCCGCCGGCGGATCGAACGCATCCCACACGCACTTGCCGGCCTTCTTGCGCAGCTTCTCCAACCGCGCCTGATGCGCGGCGAATTCGTCGGCGAGCACGATCACCCGCGGCCGTACCGCGCCCGGGTCGATCTGGAAACTCGCCGGGCTCTGTTGCGCGGCGATCGCGGCCGGGTCGCCGAAGCCGATCTCTTCCTGACCCGAGGTCAGGCCGATATAGACCTCGCCGAGCAACTGGGCGTCGAGCAGCGCGCCGTGCAACTGACGGTGCGAGTTGTCCACGCCCAGGCGCTTGCACAAGGCGTCGAGCGAATTGCGCTGGCCGGGGTAACGCTGGCGCGCGAGCAGCAGCGAGTCTTCGATGTTGGGAACGTGGTCGGCCAACTTGCCGTACTGCGCGCCGCAGATCGCCAGCTCGTTGTTGAGGAAACCCACGTCGAAGGCCGCGTTGTGGATGATCAGCTCGGCGCCCTTGATGAATTCGAGGAATTCATCGACCACCTGCTCCATCGTCGGCTCGTTGGCCAGCCGCTCCAGCGACAAGCCGGTGACTTCCTGCGCGCCGGCCTCGAAATCGCAATCGGGCTTGATGTACTGATGATAGGTGCGGCCGCTCGGGCGGCGCTCGACGAATTCGACGCAGCCGATTTCGACCACGCGGTTGCCGCGTTCCCAGCTCAGGCCGGTGGTTTCGGTATCCAGGATGATTTGACGCATTCGTGGAGTATCTCAAAAAGCGAGGAGCGAGTTCAGAGGAGTGAGAAACGAGTAGAGCCGCGGGGATGCGCATTCACTGCTCTCCACTCGTTTCTGGCTCAAGGCTGACAGGCCATGGCCGCTCCGCCAGCGCGTCGAAGCGAGAAACGAGTTCAGAGGAGTGAGAAACGAGTAAAGCCGCCGAGACGAGCACTCACTCCTCACTCCTCTCCACTCGTTCCTAGGCTCAAGGCCTATAAGGCCTGAGCCGCTCCGCCAGCACGTCGAAGCGAGGAACGAGTTCGCAGGAGTGAGAAACGAGTAAAGCCGCGAGCGCCCACACTCACTCCTCACTCCTCTCCACTCGTTTCTAGGCTCAAGGCCGATAGGCCCTGAGCCGCTCCGCCTGGACGCGCGCCAGCACGTCGACGCGTTCGTTCTCGGGCTGGCCGGAATGGCCCTTGACCCACTTCCAGTCGATCGAGTGGCGCAGGCTCGCGGCGTGCAGGCGTTCCCACAGGTCGCGGTTCTTGACCGGGTCGCCGCCGGCGGTTTTCCAGCCGCGCCGGACCCAGTTGCTCATCCACTCGGTGATGCCCTTGCGCACGTACTGCGAGTCGGTGGTCAGCACGATCCTGCACGGCTCGCTGAGCGCTTCCAGGCCCATGATCGCGCCCATCAGCTCCATGCGGTTGTTGGTGGTGTCGGGCTCGCCGCCGGACAGCTCGCGCTCGTGGCCCTTGTAGCGCAGCAGCGCGGCCCAGCCGCCGGGGCCGGGATTGCCGAGGCAGGCGCCGTCGGTGTGGATGCTTACGGTTTTCTCGAGCTCGGAGGGGGTTTGGCTCACGCAACAGCTACTCGCTTTCGACGGCCGGGCATTATCGCTGCTGCGCGCCGCCGCGGGTCGCATCGGATCGGTCGGGAACGATCCGCGCGATCCGGGCCGCGGCCGCGGCGGGGTCGTTGCGATCGGCCCCGGATTGGGCGGCTGCGCTGCGACGGGCATCGCCGCGGCCGCTGCCGACCCGGCCGCTGTCGATCCGGCCGCTCTGGGCGGTCTGCGGCAGGCCGGCATTCGCCAGCCCGGCCTGGCCCAGCCCGGTCTGCCAACGCAGTTGCTGCAGCCGGCCCGGCGGAATCGCGGCGTGGACGCGCTTGGTCAAGGTCAGCGCGACCCCGGCGCGCAACACGTCGACGGCGCCGACCCCGGCCTCGCCGTGCGCGACCCGCCAGCGCGGCCCGAGCCACTGCAGGCTGACCGGGTCGGCGGCGAAGCCCGAGGCGCGCAGCATGGTCTGCCAGTGGCCTGCGTCGCGCGCCCGCAGGCCGCTGCCGGCCCAGCGCAGGCGGTACGGGCTCCACGGGTTGAGCGTGGCCAGCCACAGCCGCCCGCCCGGGGCGAGGATGCGCGCGCATTCGCTCAGCAGCGGCGCGCAGTCGACGCCGTCGTCGAACACGTGCTGCAGCAGCACCGCGCCGAAGGCCTCGCTGGCCAGCGGCAGCGGCCAGCGGCAGCGCACCGCGCCGTCGAAGCCGTCGGCGCTGCGCCGCAGCGCGACCCCGCGGCCCAGCGGCGGCGAGGCCGCGGCGACCCCGAACCAGGCCCAGGGCAGGCTCGGACTGGCCGCGAGCACCCGCGCCATCGAGGCCGACTCGACGTCGAGCAGACCGTGGCCGGGCACCTCGCCGAACCAGGCCAGGGCCGGGTCGGGTTCGCGATCGGGTTGACGGCCGTGGGACAGGGCGGGCATGGTCGCGTCTCGGTGGGGCCGGGATTCGGGATTGGGGATTCGGGATCAGGCGCGGCCAGCGCGGCGCCCGCGGTCCCGAGGTCGGTTCCGACGCCACCGCCCCGAACGTTTACCAAGGAAGCTCGGTACGGCCCAGGATGGCATGGGTCTGCGACGCCCCGACTGTGCGCCCCGGGCGCCGGTCAGGCAAGCCGAGCGCCCCGCCCACCGCGACGGCTCCGGCCGCGCGCCGCCAGGAGTCCGACGATGCGGTTGCTCGCCCTGCCCGCCCTCAGCGACAACTACATCTGGGCCCTGTCGGGCGACGACGAATCGGCCCTGATCGTCGACCCCGGCGACGCCGCGCCGGTGCTGGCCGCGGCCGCGCACGGGCTGCGCCCGGTCGGGATCCTGCTGACCCACCACCACGACGACCACATCGGCGGCACCGCGGCGCTGCGCGAGCGCTGGCCCGATCTTCCGGTGTTCGCCCCCGACGACGAGCGCATCGCCAGCGCCACCGCGCGGGTCGGCGACGGCACCCGCCTGCACGTCGACGGCTGGAGCCTGACCGCCCTGGCCGTACCCGGCCACACCCGCAGCCACGTCGCCTACTACATGGAACAAGACCACCTGGAGCGCGGCGGCCGCGCCACCGACCGGATCGTGTTCAGCGGCGACACCTTGTTCAGCCTGGGCTGTGGCCGCCTGTTCGAAGGTACGCCCGCCCAGATGCTGGTCTCGCTGACCCGGCTGGCCGCGCTGCCGGACGACACCCGGGTCTGCTGCGGCCACGAATACACCTTGTCCAACGCGGCCTTCGCCAGCGTGGTCGAACCCGCCAATCCCGCGCTGCGGCGCCGAATCGAACAGGCCCAGGCCATGCGCAACGCCGGACGTCCCTCCCTTCCCAGCTCGATCGGCGACGAACGCGCGACCAACCCGTTCCTGCGCACCCGCGAGCCGGCGGTGATCGCCGCGGTCGCCGCCCGGCTGGGCCGCGCGCCCGCCGACGAGACCGAAACCTTCGCCGAACTGCGGCGCTGGAAGGACGGGTTCCGCGCGTGAGACGCGGCGACGCCCGCGTCCGCACCCCGGCGCGCCGGCCTTGGCGCCTGGCGCTGGCGATCTGCCTGAGCCTGAGCGCGGCGCTGTCGGCCCCGGCGATCGCCGCCGACGCGGCGCAGCTGACGGTCGCCGCGCCCGACCCGGGCACCGGCCCGAGCCGCAACGGCCGCGAGATCTACCAGCGCTTCCGCGACGGCCTGGCCGACAAGACCTGCGAGCCCGGGGTCAGCAGCCGCTGGCGCCAGCATTTCTCGACCGCGCCCAAGCGCCTGGCCTCGCGCGAGGACGACCTGCTGCCGCTGTTCGGCTACGTCGTCGACGCCCTGCGCGAAGCGCACCTGCCGACCGAATACGCGCTGATCCCGTTCGTCGAAAGCGGCTACAAGCCCGGCGCGCGCAGCCCCTCCGGCCCGGCCGGGCTGTGGCAGATGATCGCGATGACCGCGCGCAACCACCGCGTGCCGATGCGCGAGGGCTACGACGGCCGGCTGTCGCCGGTCGACTCGACCCAGGCCGCGGTGCGTTATCTGAAAACCCTGCACGGCATGTTCGGCGGCGACTGGCAGTTGACCGTGATGGCCTACAACGCCGGCGAGTACCGCGTGCTCAACGCGGTCAAGCGCAGCGGCCTGAGCATCGCCGACGTGCGTCACGATCAACTGACCGGCCTGTCCGACATCACCACGGCCTATGTGCGCAAGCTGCACGCGCTGTCGTGCCTGATGGAACAGGCCGACGACCGCGAAGAATGGCTGAGCGCGCTCGATCGCCCGGTGCCGCGGCTGGCCGCGGTGACGGTGCCGGCCGAGATCGACAGCATCGGCGAATGGGCGGCGCGCACCGACCAGGACCCGACCCAGCTCAAGCGCCTCAACCCGGTGTTCGGCGACGGCCGCATCGCCCGCAGCGCGGGCAAGCGCGCGCCGCTGCTGGCGGTGGCGGCGAGCGCGATCGGGACACCGGGTGTAAGCGCGGCCGATATCGATCTGGCGGCTGTAGACCTGGCGGGCAGCGACAAGCCGGCCATGCCCGTCGCCAGCGGTTCGAGCAGCGCCTCCACTGCGATCGCGAGCACGCGTGGGTCGGTCGAGGCGCCGGAGCGTCCGCTGTCGGGCGATCGGATTGAAGCGGCGGCATCGGCAGGCAAAGGTAGCGACCGGTTTGCACGCAACGATGACGACGGCAAGCGCGCCGGCGAAACATCCGTCGCCGACAGCGGCTCGGCGAAAGCGCAGGCGCGCCGCCATACCGTCGGCCGCGGCGACAACGCCTGGACCATCGCCAAGCGGTATCGCATTCGTGTCGCGGATCTGCTCGAGCGCAATGGCTTGGCCGCCAACGCGGTGCTCAAGCCGGGGCAGGCGCTGTTGATCGATGCGGGCAAGCCGAAGGGCAACTAGCACGCGCGGCCGCTGATCCGCGATGCCGGCGCCCCTCGCCCCACCCTCTCAGCTCTGCACTTCCTTCGGTCGCCGCAAGCGGAAGAGGGAGTAATTCACCGCCTCAAAGTACTAAGTCCTCTCTCGCAAGCAGGAGAGGAAACTCAACCGCCTCGCCGTACTAAAGCCCCTCTCCCGCCCGCGGGAGAGAGGTTGGGGTGAGGGCCCGCTTGCGCGACGGCCACAGCATCGCCCCGATCGTCACCGCCCCCAGCAACCAGCTGTAATGCACGTTGCCGACCAACTGCAGCGGCGAGACCTTGCTCAACGACGCCGCCAGCAGGATCTGCGCGCCGTACGGCAATACGCCCTGGGTCACGCAGGCGAAGATGTCGAGCACGCTGGCCGCGCGCGCCGGCGGCACCCCGTGCTGTTGCGCGACGTCGCGCGCGAGGCCGCCGCTGATCAGGATCGCGACGGTGTTGTTGGCGGTGAACACGTCGGTGGTCGCCGACAACGCGGCGATGCTGATCTCGCCCGCGCGGCGGCTGCGATGGCCGCGGGCGAACTTGCCGATGGTCTGCGCCACCCAGGCCAGGCCTCCGGCGGCTTTCATCAACGCGCCGAGGCCGCCGACCAGCAGCGACAGCAAGGTGATTTCGACCATGCTCTCGAAGCCGTCCCAGATATGCGTGGTGTAGGCGGCGAAGCCGAAATCCTCGGCGAAGAACACGCCGAACAAGCCGGCGATGACCAGGCCGATGCTCAGCACGATGATCACGTCGACGCCGGCGATCGCCAGCCCGAGCACGACCAGGTACGGCAGGATCAGCCACGGCGAGACCGGATCGGGCGTCTGCACCGGCGCGGTCTCGCCGAGGAAGCCCAGCAGCACCAGGGTGGCGATCGCCGCCGGCAAGGCCAGCTTGAGGTTCTCGCGGAATTTCTCCCGCATCGTGCAGCCCTGGGTGCGGCTGGCGACGATCGCGGTGTCGGAGATCACCGACAGGTTGTCGCCGAAGGTCGCGCCGCCGATCACCGCGCCGAGCACCAGCGCGCGGTCCAGGCCCGACGCGTCCGACACGCCCAGCGCGATCGGCGCGACCGCGGCGATCGTGCCCATCGAGGTGCCCAGCGACATCGAAATGAAACCGGCGACCACGAACAGCGCCGGCAACAACAGCGCCGGATGCACGTTGCCGACGCCGAGCGCGACGATCGCGTCGACCGCGCCGATCGCCTTGGACACTTCGACGAAACCGCCGGCCAGCAGGAAGATCAGGCACATCAGCACGACGTTGTGGTCGCCCATGCCGCCCAGCAGGGTTTCCAGCGGCTTGATCCCGCGGCGCCAGGCGATGAACGCGGCCAGCGCCAGCGCCGGCAGGATCGCCACCGGCGCATGCAGCTGGTAGAAGCCCATCGCGTCGCCGTTGGCGGTGAAATACAGCCCGGCGCCGAAGAACAGCGCCAGGAACAGCAGCAGCGGCGTCAGCGCCAGGGCACTGGGGGGGATCGGGGTGCCGGGGCGGAGCGGCTCATTCATCGCTTCATCCGAATGGATTTTAAGACGGGGCGATTTTGCAGTGCAGCATGGCGTGTGTCGAGTGCCGGGGGTGGAATGCTGTGTCGAATCGAAGTCCGACTGTAGGAGCGGCGCGAGCCGCGACTGCGAAACCCAGCTTACGACGCAGACGTGATGTCGCGGTCGCGGCTCGCGCCGCTCCTACAGGGGCAAACGGGACCGGTGCCTGCGTCGCGGGGCGCCAGAAACGAACGAGGCGCCCGAAGGCGCCTCGTCGTATCCCAGCGATGACCCGCCCGGCTTACGCCGTAGCGCGGCTCGCGATCGCCTTGGCGAACGACAGCGTATTGCCCTCGCCGCCCAGGTCCGGGGTCAGCGAATCCTTGGCTTCGAGCGTGGCGACGATCGCCTCGCGCAGCTTGGTCGCTTTTTCCGGCTGGCCGATGTGGTCGAGCATCTGCGCCGCGCCCAGCAGCAAGGCGCAGGGATTGGCGATGCCCTTGCCGGCGATGTCCGGCGCCGAGCCGTGCACGGCCTCGAAGATCGCCGCGTCGGTGCCGATGTTCGCGCCCGGGGCCAGGCCCAGACCGCCCACCAGCCCTGCGCACAGGTCGGAAATGATGTCGCCGAACAGGTTGGTGGTGACGATGATGTCGAACTGCTCCGGACGCATCACCAACTGCATGCAGGTGTTGTCCACGATCATCTCGTTGCACTGGATGTCGGGGTACTGCTGCGCCACTTCGCGCGCGGTCTTCAGGAACAGGCCCGAGGTCGACTTGAGGATGTTGGCCTTGTGCACCACGGTGACCTTCTTGCGGCCGGTCTTGCGCGCGAGGTCGAAGGCGTAGCGCACGATGCGCTCGGAGCCGCGGCGAGTGATCTTCTGGGTCAGCAGCGCGGTCTCGCCGTCTTCCGACAACGACTGGCCTTCGCCGATATAGGCGCCTTCGGTGTTCTCGCGCACGGTGATCAGGTCGACGCCGCTCGGGAAGCGCGACTTGGTGTTCGGGAACGACTTGGCCGGACGCACGTTGGCGTACAGGTCGAAACGCTTGCGCAGCTCGACGTTGATCGAGCTGAAGCCCTCGCCGACCGGCGTGGTCAACGGGCTCTTGAGCGCGATGCGGGTCTTGCGGATCGAATCCATGGTCGCGGCCGGCAGCAGCTCGCCGTGCTTTTCCAGCGCGACCAGGCCGGCGTCGGCGAATTCGTAGGACAGGCCCAGGTTCATCGCGTCGAGCACGTGCAGGGTCGCGTCCATGATCTCGGGGCCGATGCCGTCGCCACGGATGACCGTAATGGTTTGCGTCATGAGGGAGTTCTTCCAGCTGAAGGGCGCGGCGCAGGCGGCGCGGCGCACGAGGTGTTAGCCCCGTAATTATGCCGGAAGCGGCCTGCCCCTGCATTCGGGGCAGTACTGGACGATGGTCGGGGGCGCTAAAGCGGCCCGATTCGGCATGGCCTCCGGCGCGGCGAAAGCCAGCCATCCCCCTGGTAGGAGCGGCTCGCGCCGCTCCTACAGGGGGTAAACCGGTTTCAGCCGTGGTCGTGGCCGGCCGGTGCCTGGGCCTCGCCCTGCTCCAGCTTGTCGAGGAAATCGACCGCGCGGCGCATATGCGGGATCACGATCGAGCCGCCGACCACCAGGCCGACCGAGAACGCTTCGAACATTTCCTCGCGATTGACCCCGGCTTCCTTGCACTGGGCGACGTGGTAGCTGATGCAGTCGTCGCAGCGCAGCACCATCGAGGCGACCAGGCCCAGCAGTTCCTTGGTCTTCACGTCGAGCGCGCCGGCCTGGTAGGTCTGGGTGTCGAGGGCGAAGAAGCGCCGCACGACCTGATTCGGCTCAGCCAGGATGCGTTCGTTCATGCGCTTGCGGAAGGCGGTGAATTCGGCGACGCGGTCGCTTTCGCTCTGGGCCGCGTTGTCGTCGGTACGGTCGTTGCTCACACAAGCTCCTCGAATAAGGGAAATACGCCCGCCAGACGCGACCGCGGCGCGCGGCGCGAACCGTCCGGCGCGGTCAGCGGCGAACCGTCAGGTCCGGGCGGACATGGATCGACAGGCATCAACGCACGCAGACGGGCGGCGACGAACGCCGCCGGAAGGCGTCGCTCAGGCCGCGAACAGCGGCTCCAGGCCGCCGGCGCGGTGCAGCGCCATCATGTCGTCGTAGCCGCCGACATGGGTGTCGCCGATGAAGATCTGCGGCACGCTGGTGCGCTTGGTCAGCGCGACCATCTTTTCGCGCTCGGCCGGGTCCAGATCGATGCGCACTTCGCTCCAGGTCTGGCCTTTGCTCTTGAGGAAATTCTTCGCGGCGACGCAATACGGGCAGATCGCGGTGCTATAGATGACGATCTGCGGCTTGGGGGCGGTGTCGCTCAAAACGGTTCTCCTGCCTGAACTCTTGAAAGGGGTTGCGGTCGGAATATGGGCGCGCGGTCGGGCAGTTTAAAGCGCGCCGATGGAACGCAGTCCGGCCGGGCTCAGTACGCTGGCGTGGGGTCGGCCGATTTTTTCCGCTTCGGGCGCGTTCTCGCCGCGGGTTGCGATGGAAATTAACGGCGCATTCACGCCACCGATCGCGGCGCGCTGCATCCTGCCATCGACCCGCAGCGCGATGACCGCCACGACCCCCTACCCGCACCTGGACCCGCACCTGTACCCGCACCGCCCGTCGTCGTCCGCACCACCGCCTTGAGGATTCATCGCTTGCGCCGCATCGCCCTGCTCACCGCCGCTGTAACCCTCGCCCTCGGCAGCGTCTGCGCGAGCGCGCAGGAAAACAAGCTGCCCGATATCGGCTCCTCGGCCGCGGAACTGCTGACCCCGGCCAAGCAGCGCGAGTACGGCTCGATGATGCTGGCGCAGTTGCGCCACTACGACTACCTGCTCGAAGACCCGCTGATCGACAGCTGGCTCGACACCCTGGGCACGCGCCTGGCCGCCAACAGCGACAAGCCGCGCCAGCCCTTCACCTTCTTCATGCTGCGCGAGCGCCAGATCAACGCCTTCGCGACCCTGGGCGGCTACATCGGGGTCAACTCGGGCCTGGTGCTGACCGCCGAGAAGGAGGACGAGGTCGCCGCGGTGATCTCGCACGAAATCGCCCACGTCACCCAGCAACATGTTCTGCGCGGGGTCGAGCGCGCCCAGCGCGACCAGTTGCCGATCCTGCTGGCGATGCTCGGCGCGATCGTCGCCGCGCAGGGCGCCGGCAGCAATTCCAGCGACGACGCGACCATGGCCGCGATCACCTCCGGCCTGGGCCTGATGCAGCAGCGCCAGATCAACTACACCCGCTCCAACGAGTCCGAGGCCGACCGCATCGGCATCCAGACCCTGTACCGCAGCAACTACGACACCAGCGCGATGGCCGGGTTCTTCGGCCGCATGCAGGTGGTCTCGCGCAGCAACGCGGCCAACTGGTACGGCGAAACCCCCGACTACCTGATGACCCACCCGGTCACCACCACCCGCATCAGCGAGGCCAAGGAACGCGCCGAGCAGATCGCCAACCGCAACAGCGTCACCGCGGTCACCGCCACCCCCACCGAGACCCGGGTCGAACGCATTCCGAAGGCGCCGTTCAGCCTGCCCGATACCGCCACCGGTACGGACAATCCCTTGCTGCCCAGCGGCCTGAAGATCTCCGATCAGGCGCTGACCGCCGGCGGCACCGGGCTGTTCGATTACGCGCGCGAACGGATCCGGGTGTTCAGCGCCAATTCGCCGCGCGAGGCGGTGCGCGAGTACGAAAAACTCGGTGCCAACACCGAGGCCCAGCGCTACGGCCTCGCCCTGGCGCGGATGCGCAACAACCAGTCCGGCGCGGCGATTCCGGCGCTGACCGACCTGCTGGCCAAGCACCCCGGCCAGCTGTGGCTGAGCCTGGCGCTGGGCGAGGCCGAGGCCCAGTCGGGCAAGAACGCCGCGGCCGACGCGCGTTTCGAGGCGCTGCTGCGGCAGACCCCGAACAACCGCGCGATCGCCCTGAGCTACGCCAAGGTGCTGACCGACCGCGCCACCGCCGCCGCCGGCCAGCGCGCCCAGGCTGTGCTGCGGCCCCTGTTCGGCAACCACAGCGACGACCCGCTGCTGCAGCAGACCTTCGCCCGCGCCTGCGAGATCGCCGGCGACTCGATCCGTGCAGGCGAGGCCTACGCCGAAGCCGCCTACCTGCGCGGCCGCCCCGAGCAGGCCCTGGTCCAGCTGAACACGCTCAAGCGCAAGCCCGACCTGGACTACTACGCCCGCGCCCGGATCGAGGCACGGATCGCCGCGATCACCCCGACCGTGCTGGAACTCAAGCGCCAGGGCGTGCGCGACGAAGACCTGCGCCGGCAATAAGCCCGCGCGCTCAAGCTCCCACGCACCCCACCCGAAGCGTTCCCCCCTTTGAAAAAGGGGTGCCAGGGGGGATTTGCTTTTGCTTTTGCTTTTGCTTTTGCTTTTGCTTTTGCTCTCGCCCAGCCACAGCGAAAGCCCAAGCAAATCCCCCGCGCCGCCAAACCCGACCGAAACCAATCTGTCGCAAGGCGCCGCCCCCTTTTTCAAAGGGGGCAACTATTTCGTGGAATCGTTATCGGAACACGTCGCTTCACACACCGCCCCGGCCGACGTTCTGCCATCGCGATGTAACCTGCGCGCCAAACTCCAGTTCCCGCGATAACGACGGCAACGACGGCGAAAGCGCGCCCAACCCCGGCCGAACCGCGCCACGCCTGGACGCATATGGATGGCCCGTGCACAGCGGCACGACATCACAAAGCCGACAATGCCGCCCGTCCCGTGTCATGGAGTCGTCACAAAACGGTAGTGTACTGGCGCGGTTTCAAGGACGAACCCTTTCCGCCTCCCCCTCGGTGACCGTGTGCAGAAGCGCATCCTGATAGTTGAAGACGAGCCCGCCATCCGCGACATGGTGTCCTTCGCCCTGCGCAAGGGCGAATACGACCCGGTCCACGCCGGCGACGCCCGCGAGGCCCAGGCCGCGATCGCCGACCGCGTGCCCGACCTGATCCTGCTCGACTGGATGCTCCCGGGCACCAGCGGCCTGGAGCTGGCCCGGCGCTGGCGCAAGGAATCGCTGACCCGCGAGATCCCGATCATCATGCTGACCGCGCGCGGCGAAGAGAACGACCGCGTCGGCGGCCTCGAAGCCGGGGTCGACGATTACGTGGTCAAGCCGTTCTCGGCGCGCGAACTGCTGGCGCGCATCCGCGCCGTGCTGCGCCGCTCGCGCGAGGACGACGAAGACGGCAGCGTCGGCGTCGGCCCGCTGCGCATCGACGGCGCCGCCCACCGGGTGTTCGCCCAGGCCGAAGGCGGCGAACAGCAGCCGGTCCAGATCGGCCCGACCGAATACCGCCTGCTGCACTTCTTCATGACCCACCCCGAACGTGTCTACTCGCGCACCCAGTTGCTCGACCATGTCTGGGGCGGCAGCGTCTACGTCGAGGAACGCACGGTCGACGTGCACATCCGCCGCCTGCGCAAGACCCTGGAACCGCACCGTCTCGACGGCATGGTCCAGACCGTGCGCGGAGCGGGTTACCGCTTCTCCGCATCGCTCGCCGCGTAAGCTGGAGGTATGCCGCCGCGCGCACGCTCCGCCTGGTTCCGCACCCTCGGTCAGCTGGCGCTGATCCTGGTCGGCGCGGCCGTGCTCGGGATCCTGGTCGGTTACCCCTGGCCCATCGTCACCGCCGCCGCGCTCGGCGTGGTCGCCTGGCATTACTGGCGGCTGCGGCGGGTACTGATCCGGCTGACCGCGCGCCAGCGCCTCACCCCGCCGCTCGGCGAAGGCATCTGGAACGAACTCGACCGCCTGCTGCACCGCAGCCAGGCGGAAATGCGCGGACGCAAGCGCCGCCTGATCGAAATGCTGCGCGCCTACCGCGCCGCGGCGGCGGCGATGCCCGACGCGATCGTGGTGGTCGAACGCAACAGCCAGCGCATCCAATGGTTCAACGAAGCCGCGACCGGGCTGATGGGCCTGCGCTATCCGCGTGACATCGGCGCGCCGGTGGTCAATCGCCTGCAACCGCTGCAACTCGCGCACTGGCTGGCCTCGGGCCGCAACGCCGAACCGCTGGAAGCGGCCTCGCCGTGGAACCCGGCGATCACCCTGAGCCTGCGCCTGATCCCGTATTCGGAAAACCTGTGGCTGCTGGTCGCGCGCGACGTCAGCCGGCTGCTGCAGCTCGAACAGATGCGCCGCGACTTCGTCGCCAACGTCTCGCACGAACTGCGCACGCCGCTGACCGTGGTCCACGGCTATCTCGACATGCTCGATCCGGAGGAGCATCCGGACTGGGCGCCGATGCTGGCCGAAATGCAGCGCCAGTCGCAACGCATGACCCAACTGGTCGAAGACCTGCTGACCCTGTCGCGGCTGGAATCGCAGGACAACCTGCCGGCCGAGGACACCGTGTCGATGGCCTCGATGCTGTCCACGCTCAAGCGCGAGGCCAATGCGCTGAGCCAGGGGCGGCACGAAATCGCCATGGACGATCTGGCCGGCGTGGATCTGTTCGGATCGAACAAGGAACTGCACAGCGCGTTCTCCAACCTGGTCGGCAACGCGATCCGCTACACCCCGGCCGGCGGCAGCATCCGCATCCGCTTCCGCCCTGAAAGCGCCGGCATCGCCCGCGGCGTGGTGCTGGAAGTGGTCGACAGCGGCTACGGCATTCCGGCTGCGCACCTGCCGCGCATCACCGAGCGCTTCTATCGCGTCTCGACCAGCCGTTCGCGCGAAAGCGGCGGCACCGGCCTGGGCCTGTCGATCGTCAAGCACGTGCTGCATCTGCATCAGGCGCGCCTGGAAATCGCCAGCGAAGTCGGCCGCGGCAGCACCTTCGCCTGCCATTTCGGGGTCGACCGCATCCGCCGCCGCGACGCCTACGGCGAGGCGTATGCCGACACGCCCGCCGACCACCTTGCCTATCCCGCCCATCCTTCCGATATTTAAGCCTCAGGGAACCAGCGACAGCGCCATGAACGCGATGACGGACACCTCGCTCGACACCGATCCGCTGCGCGACAGCGCCCTGTACTTCAATCGCGAGCTGTCGCAACTGGACTTCAACTTCCGCGTGCTGGCCCAGGCCCAGGACCCGCAGGTGCCGTTGCTGGAGCGGCTGAAGTACCTGTGCATCTCCTGCACCAACCTCGACGAATTCTTCGAGATCCGCGCCGGCACCCTGCGCCACGCCCAGGACCTCGGCCTCGCGCCGGGCCCGGACGGCCTCGCGCCGCAGACCGTGCTGTCGCGCATCCACGATCGCGCCGCCGAACTGGTCAAGGCCCAGTACGAATGCTGGAACGACGTGCTGCGCCCGGCGCTGCAGGAATCGGGCGTGCGCGTGCTCGGCCGCAACTCCTGGAACGCGCGCCAGACCCGCTGGCTGCGCGCGTATTTCCGCGACGAGATCATGCCGGTGCTGTCGCCGCTCGGTCTGGATCCGGCGCATCCGTTTCCGAAGATCCTCAACAAGTCGCTGAACATCGTCGTCGTGCTCAAGGGCAAGGACGCGTTCGGCCGCGCCGGCAACCTGGCGATCGTGCGCGCGCCGCGCTCGCTGCCGCGGATCATCCAGATGCCGGAGAACGTGTCCGGCGGCAAGCACGATTTCGTGTTCCTGTCCTCGGTGCTGTCGGCCTTCGTCGATGAGTTGTTCCCGGGCATGGAGGTCAAGGGCGCGTACCAGTTCCGCGTCACCCGTAATTCGGAACTGCTGGTCGACGAGGAAGAAGTAGACAACATCGCCCTGGCCTTGCGCGACGAGTTGATCGGCCGTGGCTACCTGCGCGCGGTGCGGCTGGAAATCGCCGAGCAGTGCCCCAAGCCGATCGTGCGCACCCTGCTGGAGAATTTCGACCTGCCCGAGAACGCGGTCTACCGCATCAACGGCCCGGTCAATCTCAATCGCGTGATCCAGGTCTACGATCTGGTGCAGCGCCCGGAACTGAAATTCCCGCCGTACCAGCAGCGCGTGCTGCCGGGTGTCGACACCTTGTTCGACACCGTCGCCGACGGCGACGTGCTGCTGCACCATCCCTTCGATTCGTTCGCGCCGGTGCTGGAGCTGATCCGTCAGTCCGCCGAGGACCCGAACGTGCTCGCGATCAAGCAGACCCTGTACCGCGCCGGCAAGGATTCGCCGATCGTCGAACAACTCGTCCAGGCCGCGCGCAACGGCAAGGACGTGACCGTGGTGGTCGAGCTGCGCGCGCGTTTCGACGAGGAAGCCAACCTCGGCCTCGCCGATCGCCTGCAGGAAGCCGGCGTACAGGTCGTGTACGGCGTGGTCGGCTACAAGACCCATGCCAAGATGCTGCTGATCGTCCGCCGCGAAGGCCGCAAGCTCAAGCGCTACGTCCACCTGGGCACCGGCAATTACCACAGCGGCACCGCGCGCGCCTACACCGACTTCGGCCTGATCACCGCCGATCCGGACATCGGCAACGACGTGCACATGATCTTCCAGCAGCTGTCCGGGCTGGCGCCGTCGCTCAAGCTCAAATGCCTGCTGCAATCGCCGTTCACCCTGCACGCCGGGGTGCTCAAGCGCATCGACCGCGAAACCAAGCATGCGCGCGCCGGCAAGCCCGCGCGCATCGTCGCCAAGATGAACGCCCTCAACGAGCCGCAGGTGATCCGCGCGCTGTACCAGGCCTCGCAGGCCGGCGTGCAGATCGACCTGATCGTGCGCGGCGCCTGCACCCTGCGTCCGGGCGTGGAAGGCATTTCCGACAACATCCGGGTGCGTTCGATCGTCGGCCGCTTCCTCGAGCATCACCGCGTCTATTGGTTCGCCAACGACGGCGCGCCGGACCTGTTCTGCTCCAGCGCCGACTGGCTGGAACGCAACCTGCTGCGCCGGGTCGAGACCGGCTTCCCGATTCTCGACACGGATCTGCGCGCCCGGGTCTACGACGAAGCCCTGGCCAATTACCTCGCCGACAACCTCAACGCCTGGGAATTGCAGGCCGACGGCCACTACTCGCGGGTGCTGCCGCGCGACGGCGAAATGCCGCATTCGGCCCAATCGACCCTGCTAGCCAAGATCTGCGGATAAAATTCCGCGCATGAACAATATTTTCCCGACCACCCGCCTGCCGCTCCAGGACGGCGACCTGCTCGCCGCGATCGACCTGGGATCGAACAGTTTCCATATGGTGGTCGCGCGGTATGTGCTCGGGCAGCTGCGCACGGTCGACCGTCTGCGCGAGACCGTGCGCCTGGCCGAGGGCCTGGATCGCAAGGGTGGACTGGCGCCGGAAGTGCGTCAGCGCGCGCTCGATTGCCTGTCGCGCTTCGGCCAGCGCATCCGCGACGTGCCGCCGCAGCGGGTGCGCGCGATCGCGACTAACACCGTGCGCCGGCTGGCCGCGCCGCAGGCGTTCCTGATGCCGGCCGAATCGGCGCTGGGGCATGCGATCGAAGTCGTGTCCGGCCGCGAGGAAGCGCGACTGATCTACCTGGGCATCGCCCACGCCCAGCCGTCCAAGCCCGGCGAACGCCGGCTGGTGATCGACATCGGCGGCGGTTCGACCGAATGCATCGTCGGCAGCGGCTTCGAAGCGATCGAGCGCGAAAGCCTGCAGGTCGGCTGCATCGCCACCACCCGCCGGTTCTTCGAGAACGGCAAGCTGTCGAAAAAGAAATGGCGCGACGCGCTGACCGAAGTGTCGGCCGAGTTCCAGCAGTTCGCCGGCACTTACCGTGCGCTCGGCTGGCAGGAAGCGCTGGGCTCGTCGGGCACCAACAAGGCCATCGGCGAAATCTGCGCGGCGATGAAACTGACCAAGGGCGCGGTCACCGCCGAGGCCCTGCCGCAGTTGCGCGACCGCCTGTTGCAGGCCGACCGGATCGAAGCCATCGACCTGCCCGGCCTGTCCGCCGACCGCCGTCCGGTGATCGCCGGCGGCATCCTCATTCTCGAAGCCGCGTTCAATGTGCTCGGCCTGCAGCGCATGGCGATCAGCAAGGCGGCGATGCGCGAGGGCGTGCTGTACGACATGCTCGGCCGCGGCGGCGCCGACGACCCGCGCGATGCCGCGGTGGTCGCGCTGGTCAAGCGTTACGGCATCGACGAACAGCAATCCGCGCGGGTCGAATCGACCATGCTGCGGCTGTTCGATCAGGTCGCCAAGAGCTGGCACCTCGACGCCGACGACCGCCTGATGCTGCAACGCGCGACCCGCCTGCACGAACTGGGCTTGGTGATCGCGCACAGCCAGTACCACGTGCACAGCTCGTACGTGCTCGAAAACTCCGACATTTCCGGCTTCTCGCGCCAGCAGCAGCAATTCCTCGCCGCGCTGGTCCGCACCCATCGCCGCGGCATTCCCAAGAACGCCTTCGACGCCCTGCCCGACCGCCTGCTCTCCGCGGTGCGGCGCAGCTCGGCGCTGCTGCGTCTGGCGGTGCTGCTGCATCGCGCCCACGAGTCCGATCCGATCCCGCAGCTCGACGCCCACGCCGACGGCAACACCCTGACCTTGACCGTGTCCAAGCGCTGGCTGGAATCGCGGCCGTTGATCCGCGCCGATCTGGAAGGCGAGCCGCAGGATATGGCGGGGCTGGGGATTGCGTTGAAGTTGCTTGCGGCTTGAGCTTCGGCGGTTGCGTCGGATGAGGTCGGTCGCGCCGTAGTTGGGTTTTCGCGGTCGCGGCTTGCGCCGCTCCTACAGGGGGATGGCGATCCTCAGGTGCGATCTGGCGCGGTCTGCAGGCGCTCGATCATCTTCTCGCGCATGACGAACTTCTGCGGCTTGCCGCTGATCGTCATCGGCAGGCTGTCGACGAATTCGATGTAACGCGGGATCTTGTACTGGGCGATGCGGCCCTGGCAAAACGCGCGCACCGCGTCGGCATCGAGGATCGCGCCGTCGGCGATGCGGATCCACGCGCAGACTTCCTCGCCGAATTTCGCATCGGGCACGCCAAACACCTGGACGTCGGCGATCGCCGGATGCGCGTACAGAAACTCCTCGATCTCGCGCGGATACACGTTCTCGCCGCCGCGGATCAGCATGTCCTTCAGGCGCCCGACGATGTGGGCGTAACCGTCCGCGTCGATGACGGCCTGATCGCCGGTGTGCATCCAGCCCTCGCCGTCGATCGCCTCGGCGGTGCGCTGCGGATCGCCCCAATAGCCCTGCATCACCGAATACCCGCGCGTCAGCAGTTCGCCGATCTCGCCGCGCGGCACGGTGTCGCCGTGTTCGTCGACGATGCGCACTTCCACGTGCGGATGCACGCGCCCGACCGAGTCCACGCGTCGCGCCAGCGGGTCCTCGGGCACGGTCTGGAAACTGACCGGGCTGGTCTCGGTCATGCCGTAGGCGATGGTGACCTGCTGCATGTGCATGCGCTCGACCACCTGCTTCATCACCTCGATCGGGCAATTCGAACCGGCCATGATCCCGGTGCGCAGGCTCGACAGATCGAATTCGCCGAAACGCGGATGCTCCAGTTCGCCGATGAACATCGTCGGCACCCCGTGCAGGCCGGTGCAGCGCTCGTCGGCGACCGTGCGCAGCGTGACCAGCGGATCGAAGCCCTCGCCCGGAATCACCATGCACGCGCCGTGGGTGACGCAGGCCATATTGCCCAGGACCATGCCGAAGCAGTGATAGAACGGCACCGGGATGCACAGCCGGTCGCGCTCGCTCAAACGCATCGCTTCGCCGACGAAGAAGCCGTTATTGACGATGTTGCGATGGGTCAGGGTCGCGCCCTTCGGCGCGCCGGTGGTGCCGGAGGTGAACTGGATGTTGACCGCGTCGTCCGGCGACAAGCGCGCGGCGATCTGTTCGAGTCGCGCATGCGCGTCGGGATCGTCGCAGGCAGCGATCGCGTCGAACGCATGCGTGCCCGCGGGCGGCTCGCCCGGCCCCATCGCCAGTACGTGGCGCAGATCGGGCAAGCGCCGCGCGCGCAACAACCCGGGCGGATGCCGGTCCAGTTCCGGCGCCAGTTCGCGCAGCATCTCCAGATAATGCGAGGTCTTGAACGAAGGCACGATAACCAGCGCCCGGCAGGCGACCAGATTCAAGGCATATTCCAGCTCGTGGGTGCGATACGCCGGATTGATGTTGACCAGGATCAGGCCGACCCGCGCGCTCGCGAATTGCAGCAGCACCCATTCGGCGCGATTGAGCGACCACACGCCGATGCGATCGCCCGGGGCGAGGCCGAGTGTGAGCAGGCCCGCGGCGAGCCGATCGACCGCCGCATCGAACTCGCGCCAGTTCAGGCGCACGCCTTGCGGCGGCACCACCAAGGCCTCGCGCTCGGGCCAGGTGGCGGCGATGCGCGACAGCATCGCGCCGATGGTTTCAACCAGCAGCGGCGGCGCGGTGGCGCCTACGACGTGGCTCAGTGTGGGGTTCGGGGCGGCGTGGTCGGCGTTCATGGCCCAAGCATATCCGCAGGCCTGGCCTGCGTTGGGCCATGGCCGCAACCGTCACCGGCCCAATCCGTGATTGCCCTCCATAACCGGCGCAACGCCGGGATCCGCGACGACATCGTCCGTATCGGCCACGACGCTGCGGTGGCTTGGCGCGGAGATGCGAAAACATCGATCCCGCGATGACGCGGAACCTGACGCGGCCTGCGTTCGAAGGCGGCGCGAATTGCTTTCTGCGCACAATTGCTCTTTGATTGCTCGAGCATGACGGCACCGGCGACCACGTTCTAAACCGTCGCAATGGATCGCCGCATGCCATCCGTACTCATTCCAAGGCAGGAACCCCGCATGTCGATCGTCCATCCGTTGTCGCGCCTCGCGCTGTCCCTTCTCGTCCCGATCGCGCTGTCGATGCCGGCGCAGGCCAAGCAGCCCGCGACCAGCGCGCCCGCCGCCGCGCAAAGCCAATCGGCCGCGAGCCTGAACTTCAACGGCGCGCGCTACCTGCATCGCTGGTCCGACAGCACCCAGGCCGAATTCACTCCGGCCGGGCAGGAAGACCTGAGCAAGTGGCAGGACATGATCACCGTGGTGACCAACGCCAGCGCGCGCGACGGCGAGCAACTGGCCGGACTGGCCGAAGCCGTGCTCGCCCGCTACAAGCAGGCCGGCAAGATCATCAGGACCGACTCCAAACCGCGCACCCCGCAGAGCCCCGCCGAGCACCTGATCGTTGCGGTGCTGCCGGGCAAGGGCTTCGTCGAAACCGTGTTCGCGCGGATCAAGCTGATCGACGACACCGGCACCATCGCCATCTACGCCCATCGCGTCTACGGCGAGAACGCCGCCAACGATTTCGGCGCATGGCTGACCGCGAACGGCGAAGCGACCGAAAAAGCGGTGATGGCCTGGGACGGCATCCCGACTCCGGCCCAGTTGGGCGCCTTGCCGCGCAGCAAGTAACGCGTCGAATCTGAGTAATAGAAAGCCCGCCGAAAGGCGGGCTTTTGTTTTGACCTCGCAGCGTCGTTGCGACCGCGCCGCGACTCAACCCGCGCCGATCACGACGCTCCGCGCTGCGCCGCCTCGGCGCGCAACTGCTTGGCCCGCACCAGCACCGGTGGCGGGGTGATTTCTTCGGGAATGCGGAAGATGCCGATCTTGCGCAGCCACAGGCCGGTGCTGCGCGCGGAGGTGAAAGCGACCACCGGGATCGACAGCACCAGGCCGATGATCACCGGCGACATCCACGCCGCCAGCGGCGGCGACACCACGTAGGCCATGCCGCCGATCAACACGCCGAGCAGGCTCAGGCCGCCGTAGCTGCGGATCAGACCCGACAACGGCAGGCTGCCGTCGTCGCGGCGCTGCGATTCCCAGCCCGAGTCCTTGCCGGCCAACACCTCGGCCACGCCGCGCGACTGCACGTACATGGTCACCGGCGCCATCAGCGCGGCCAGCAGGGTTTCGAAGATCATGCTGAGGAAGGCGCGGATCGCGCCGCCGCAACCGCGGCGGGTCTCGCGATCGGTCAGCATCGCCAGAAAGCCCATGAACTTCGGCGCCAGCAGCACCGCCATGGTCGCGACGAACACCCACAGCACGCGATCGGGATCTTGATCGCGCCAGTAGGAACTCGGCGAGAAACCCGGCAGGCGGATGCTGACCCAGTTGAAGAAGCCTTCCTTGTCGAGCGGGATCGCCAGGCCGATCAGCATCAGCATCGCCCACATCGGCGCGGTGAAGTAATGGCCGATGCCCATCGCCATGTGCATGCGGCTGATCCAGTGCAGGCCCTTCGCCGACACCACCGCGCCGTGCTGCAAATTGCCCTGGCACCAGCGGCGATCGCGCACCAGCATGTCGGTCAGCGACGGCGGGCCTTCTTCGTAACTGCCGACCAGCCCCGGCACCATGTGCAGCGCCCAGCCGCCGCGACGCATGAACGCGGCCTCGACGAAATCGTGGCTCAGCACGGTGCCGCCGAACGGCTTGTAGCCGCGCAGTTCCGGCAGGCCGGCGTGATCGGCGAAGGCCTGGGTGCGGATGATCGCGTTATGGCCCCAGTAGTTGCTTTCGGCGCCGTGCCACCAGGCGATGCCGTAGGCGATCACCGGCCCGTACACGCGTCCGGCGAACTGCTGCATGCGCGCGAACAGGGTCTGGCCGTTGACGATCATCGGCAAGGTCTGGATCAGGCCGACATCGGCGTTGCGTTCCATCGCGCCGGACAGCTTCACGATGACCTCGCCGGTCATCAGGCTGTCGGCGTCGAGGATCAGCATCTGCGGATAGGCCGCGCCGAAGCGCCGCACCCATTCGGCGATGTTGCCGGCCTTGCGTTCGTCGTTGTTCTTGCGCCGGCGGTAGAAGATCCGCTCGTGCCCGCCGGTGCGTTCGCGCAGCGCCAGGAACGCGCGGATTTCGGCCTCGCGGATCGGCTCCTTGGTGGTGTCGCTGAGGATGAAGAAGTCGAAACGATCGACCTGCCCGGTGGCGACCACCGATTCGTAGATCGCCTGCAGCCCCGCCATCAGCCGCTCGGGGTCTTCGTTATAGGTCGGCATCAGCAAGGCCGTGCGCAGGCCCAGCACCGGCAGCTCGCCGCCCTGCTTGAGGCCGAAACGCCAGCGCCGCCGCGACAGGATCAGGCAGAACCCGGCCAGCGAGCTGGTGAACGCCAGCGCGATCCAGGCGAACAGCGGCACGAACAGCACCAGCAGCATGCCTTCGAGCAGGCTCAGCCCGCCGACGTACAGCACCCGCAGGATGTGATAACCGGCGGTCATGGTCAGCAGCGCGGCGCCGCCGATCACGTACAGCCGGCGCCATCCCATCGCGTTGGGCGCGCTCGGCAGCGGCCGGTCGGGGCGTTCGCCCACGCGCAGCGATTGCACCGGCATCGCCATCGGCGCTTCGGCCGGCAGCGCTTCGTAGGCCACGGCGGGCGTTGTTTTCGGGGGAGCGACAGTTGCGTTCATGCAGTCCAACGATACAGCCAAGTTTCGGAAAGGGGACCGCGTGCGTCTTCCAGCACGGCGCGCAGTTCGACCACGCGCGCGTCCCCGGGTTGCAGTTCGAACGACATCCGCCAGCCGCCGGTGCCGGGGTTGGCGTGCGCGAGCGCGTTGACGACCTGGCCCGACGAGGCCCACACCACCGCGCGCGGCTGCGCATCGGCGGCCAGGGTGCGCAGGCGGCCGCCGTCGAGGTCGATCACCACCAGGCGCGCGCCGCCGTTGCCGGCGCCGATGCGGGTGCGGCGCACCGTCGCCAGCGTCGGCGCCCAGGCGTGCTCGGCGCACCAATGCAGGCGGTAGTCGAAACGGTGCTCGCGTCCGGCCGCGAGCGGCGCGCGCGGGCGCCAGAACGCGACCATGTTGTCGTGGTATTCGTCCTTGGTCGGGATCTCGATCAGATGCACCGCGCCCTCGCCCCAATCGCCGACCGGTTCCACCCACAGGCTCGGACGGCGCTCGTAATGCGCCTCGCTGTCGGCGTAATCGGCGAACGCGCGCTTGCGCTGCATCAGCCCGAACGCGCGCGGGCTGCGGTCCTGGAACGCGCTTTCCTGCAGCGATCCGGGGTTGTGCAGCGGCCGCCAGATCTGTTCGCCGGCGCCGTTGTGCAAGGCGAGACCATCGGAGTCGTGGACGGCGGGACGGAAGTCGTCGATGCCGACCCGGTCGGTGGCGTCGAAGTGGTACATGCTGGTCAGCGGCGCGATGCCGACCCGATCGAGCGCCACGCGCGGGTACAGGCGCAACTGCGTGTCGAACACCGTCTGCGTTCCGGGCGTGATCGCGAAGCGCATGGCGCCGGTCACGCTGGGGCTGTCCATCAGCGCATGCACGACGATCTGTTTCGCGCCGACCGCCGGCTGCTCGATCCAGAAGCCGGTGAACACCGGGAACTCCTCGTCGCCGCCGGCGCCGGTGTTCAGCGCCAGCCCGCGCGCCGACAAGCCGTACAGCAGGTCCTTCGCCACCGCGCGGAAATAACTCGCGCCGAGGAACGCGCAGACCTCGTCGAAGTAATCCTTGCGATTGATCGGCGCATGCAGGCGGAAACCGGCGAAGCCCAGATCGTCCTGCGCCGGCTTGGGCGCCTTGCCGAAGTCGAACATCTGCGGCCGGTACACCACCGGCGTCGCCTGGCCGCCGTGGACCAGATGCATGTCGACGCGATGTTTGAACAGAAACGCGCGATGGAAGAACTGCACCTGGAAGGGCAGGCCGTCTTTTTTCCACAACGCTTGTGCCGGATCGAAGCGGATGTCGCGGTAGGTGTCGTATTTGATCCGCGCCAGCGCCTCGGGCAGGTCGGCGTCGGCGGGTCGATAGGGCTTGGCGGCCAGCGCGCGCGCCAACCCCGGCACCGTGCCGGCGTCGAAGCGCTGGGCGGAGCCCGCGGCGGCCAGGGCCGGCAACCAGCCGCCGCCGGCCAGCGCGGCCAACGGCAGGCTCAGGCCCGCCTGGAGCAATTCGCGTCGCTGCAAGAACCACCTCGGATCGGATAAACCCGGCGATTGTAGGGATGCGCTTGTTAACAACCTGGAATATGCCGAACGCGCGACCGGCTTGACGGATCGCGCGCGAACCCTCGGCGCGTGGGCGAATCGCCGAACCGATCACAAGAAAACGATTACCCGGCGACGTCATCGGCCGGTCATGCCAACGCCACAAGCGCGACACGGCCCACGCCCAGGATTGCCCAAACCGGGAGCCGCGGCATGCGCTACGCGATCGTCACCGAGACCTATCCGCCGGAAATCAACGGCGTGGCCCTGACCGTGCAAGGTCTGGAGCAGGGTCTGCGCGCGCGCGGCCACGAGGTCGGCCTGATCCGTCCGCGCCAGCCCGGCGATGGCGCCCAGCCGCGGCCGCACGAACTGCTGGTCGGCAGCCTGCCGCTGCCGCGCTATCCGGGATTGCGCTTCGGCCTGCCCTGCGCCGGCCGCCTGCGCGCGGCGTGGACGCGCGACCGCCCCGACGCGATCTATGTCGCCACCGAAGGTCCGCTGGGCGGGTCGGCGCTGCGCGCGGCCAGGCGCCTGGGCATTCCGGCGGCGACCGGTTTCCACACCCGCTTCGACGAATACATGCGCGATTACGGCGCGCCCTTCCTCGCCGGCACCGCGCTGGCGTGGATGCGCCGTTTCCACAACCGCGCCGACGCGACCCTGGTGCCGACCCGCGAGCTCGCCGAGTTCCTGCGCTCGCGCGGGTTCGAAGACGTGGTGCGCTTGCCGCGCGCGGTCGACACGCAGTTGTTCGATCCGCAACGGCGCAGCGCCGCGTTGCGCCGCCAATGGGGCCTGGACGAGACCGGCTTCGCCGCGATCTACGTCGGCCGCATCGCCGCGGAAAAGAATCTCGAGCTCGCCGTGCGCGCGTTCCGCGCCTTGCAGCAGCAACGGTCGCAGGCGCGCTTCGTCTGGGTCGGCGACGGCCCGGCGCGGGAAAAACTGCAACGCGACCATCCGGACTTCATCTTCTGCGGCGTGCAGCGCGGCGAGGTGCTCGCCGAGCATTTCGCCAGCGGCGATCTGTTCCTGTTTCCGAGCCACAGCGAAACCTTCGGCAACGTCACCCTGGAAGCGATGGCCAGCGGCGTGCCGACCGTGGCGTTCGACTACGGCGCCGCGCGCGAACACCTGCGCGACGGCCTGCACGGCGCGGCGATCGCCGACGGCGACGACGCCGGCTTCGTCCAGGCCGCGGTGCGCATCGGCACCCAGGACGCAGTGCGCGCGGACATGTCCCGCGCGGGCCGCGACGCGATCAGCGGCCTGCGCCCGGCCCAGGTCGCGGCCGATTTCGATGCGCTGCTGCACGCGCTGGCGCAGCGCAATCCGCGCGATCGCAACACCGCGGCATCGCAACGCGACAAACCCAAACCCAAGCAGGAGGTCGTATGAACCGGTTGCCCTTGCGCAAGCGTCTGATCGCCGGCGAATCGGGTTGGTGCCTGCGCGCCAATCGCCTCGGCGAACGCAACAGTTCGCGCGCCTACTTCGCCGCGGTCAGCCGCCTCGGCGACGGGGTGTTCTGGTACGCGCTGATGGCCGCGCTGATCGTGGCCGACGGCTACGACGGCCTGCGCGCCTCGGTGCATCTGGCCGCGACCGGGGTGATCGCGCTGGCGCTGTACAAACTGCTCAAGCGCTGGACCCGCCGCCCGCGTCCGTTCGCCTCCGATCAGCGCATCCACGCCTGGGTCGCGCCGCTGGACGAATTCAGCTTCCCCTCCGGCCACACCTTGCACGCGGTGGCCTTCAGCCTGGTGGCGATGGCGCATTACCCGGTGCTGGCCTGGCTGTTGATTCCGTTCACCGCCAGCGTGGCGGCGTCGCGGGTGGTGTTGGGCCTGCATTACCCCAGCGATGTGGTCGCCGCGACGGTGATCGGGTCGAGTCTGGCGGGGGTTTCGTTGTGGTTGGTGCCTGGGGTGACGTTGTTTGGTTGAGGCGTTGCGCTGCATGCGCGGCGTACGTTGGTTTGGCCGGGTGCCTGCATCTGCATCGCAGCCGCTGTAGGAGCGGCGTGAGCCGCGACCGCGGCAATGCGACCACGTCGATGCATACGATGTTGTCGCATTGTCGCGGTCGCGGCTTACGCCGCTCCTACAGGGAGGCCATGCGGCTTTTGCTTGAAGTCGCGCCTACCTTCCAGCGCTGCGAGGCTTGTAGCTCGCGTTAGCAACAGGACACCCGAAGGGCGGCGCACATGGATGTGCGCCATGCGCCACCGAGACAGGATGTCTCGTGTGGCGCATGCCCGCGTCAGCTCCGCACGCGCGGGCCCTTGATTTACAACAAAGCATTTTTCTTTGGTTACCTTTCTTTTGTTGCTTTAGACAAAAGAAAGTAACCCGCCGCTTTAGTGGCGGAAGCTTTTGATCCTGCTTGCAGCTTCTGAAGCTTTAGAGCTTTAGAGCTTTAGAGCTTTAGAGCCTTTGAAGCCAGAGGCAACAGCAACAGCTTTCGTCCGCAAGCGGCCGAGTTACTTTCTTTTGTCAAAAGCGACAAAAGAAAGGTAACCAAAGAAAAACGCTTTTTTGTGAATCAAGAGCCCGCGCGTGCGGAGCTGACGCGGGCATGCGCCACACGAGACATCCTGTCTCGGTGGCGCACGGCGCACATCCATGTGCGCCGCCCTTCGGGTGTACTTTTGCTAACGCGAGTCAGTGACTTCGCAGCGCTGGGTGAACTGCGCGGCTTCAAGCGCAGGCCGAACTACATGGCCTCCCTGTAGGAGCGGCGCAAGCCGCGACCGCGAATCCGCACCGACGCCGCAGCCACCCCTCACCCGTCCCACCCCACCCATCACCCAAACCGATCCACCTGCGCCCGCAACACCCCGGGCCGCAACTGCCCCACCCAATCGCGATCATTCGCCACCTGCGCCCGCGCCCGACTCGCCTCCAGCGCGACGAAATCCAGATCCGCATACGCCCAGCGCTGCCCGCCGCGCGTCTGCGCCAACACCCCGTCCGCCGGCAGGCCCACGTCCATCGGCGCATACACCGCCGCCTCGCCGGTGTTGGTGTCCAAGGCCGGACTCCATAACGCTTCGCCCGCGGTCACCGCCTGCGCCACGAAGCAGCGGTTTTCCAGCGCGCGCGCCAGACACCCCACCCGCACCCGGGTCGCGCCGGCCGCGGTGTCGGTGCAACTGGGCGCGATCAGCAAGCGCGCGCCGGCTTCGCATTGCGCGCGCACCGGCAGCGGGAACTCGATGTCGTAGCAGATCGCGATGCCGGCGCGCTGTTCGCCCAGCGCAAAGGCCTTAAGCGCATCGCCGGCCTCGATCACCCCGGCCTGTTTCTCGAAACCCGTGAGCTGCAGCTTGTCCTGCCACAGCCGACCGCCGTCGGGCGCGAACGCGTAACTGCGATTGCGGTAACGTCCATGTCCGGGGTCGAACAGAAAACTGCCGGCGACGATATGCAGCCCAAGTTCGCGGGCAAGCAGACCGAACAGATCCAGCCAGGCGCCGTGATAGGCCTGGGTCGCGACCAGCGAGGCGTGCAGATCGCCCTGGGTCGCCGCGCCGAAGGTCGCGCCCAGTTCCAGCGACAGGTATTCGGGCAATACCGCCAGCTGCGCGCCGCTGCGCCGCGCTTCGCTGAGCCATTGGGCCTGCTTGTCGGCGAACTCGGCGAAGGTGCGCGGCGCGCCGATCGCGTACTTGGCCACGGCCACCCGCATCATGCGCGCCCCAGCGGCCGCAGCCAGAAACTCAGGGTGTGGTCGCGCTCGCCGCGTCCGACTTCGTTCCACGGCAGGCTCGCGCGCAGTTCCGGGCGATGGGTGTAGCCGCGTTTTTTCCAGAACACCTCGTTGCCGCGATGAAACGGCGGCTGGCGCGGATCGCCGGGCTCGCGCTCGACCGCGCAGAACGTGGTCCAGTTGAAACCGCCGAGCGCGCGCGCATGCGCCTCGCGCATGTCGAAGAAACGGTGGCCGACGCCGCGTCCGCGGTAGTCGGGCAACAGCACCGATTCGCCGCAATAGAACACGTGATCGACATCGAGCAGGTGATCGTCGAAGGCGGCGCGGAACTCGGGGATTTCATCGATCATCGGCACGCCGGTGGACGCGCCGACCACGCGCGCGCCGTCGAAGGCCAACACCGCGATGCTGCGCCACGAATCGCGATAGGTCTGCAGGTACTTGGCCTCGTAGGCCGCATCGCCGTCGTACAGATACGGCCAGTCGCGAAACACCGCGATGCGCAGGGCGGCGATCGCGTCCAGATAGGGCGTGATCTCGGCGCCGGCGTAGCTGCGGATCTCGGGCATCGGTTTCTTCATATCGGCATCTTGAGGAGCGCTGGGGGCCGGCGCGGGACGGCGGGCGCGCAGGTTGGTCGCGGGAACCGCATCTTCCGTCGCCGCCGACGATCGTGCCAATCGGGGCTGGCCCCAGGCCGCGCGCCCGGGCCCGGAAACGACAGCGGCGGCAGGCATCGTCGCCTGCCGCCGCCGGGGGGACGGTCGTTCACCAAGCCGGTCGTTCACCAAGCCGGTCGTTTACAGGGCCGGCGGGACGCTGGGATCGCGCGGCGGAGCCGGGCTGGCCGGTGCCGGAGCGACGCCGCGCTTGACCGCCGGGCCGGCGTTACCGCCGAGCTGATACCAATCAACCTTGCGGGTCAGCGCCATGATCGCGGCCAGGATCACGAACAGCAGGCCGGCGCCGAGCACCAGGGCGTTGTCTTCCGAGATCAGCAGGCCGTACAGCGCGCCGTACAGGGTCACCAGCATCGCGCCGAAGCCCAGCGCGCGCGCCACGCTGCGCAGCACCGCGCTGAGGTAGAACACGATCAGGCCGATGCAGGCGACGGTCGCGGCCAGGTAGGACAGGCCGAAATCGATGTGTTCGCTCAGGCTGACCAGGAGCAGGAAGAAGATCGCCAGGGCCAGTCCGACCAGGCCGTACTGGATCGGGTGGATGCGCAGTTGCTTGATCAGTTCGAACATGAAGAAGCCGACGAAGGTCAGCAGCACGAACAGCAGGCCGTACTTGGTCGCGCGATCGGCCTGCGAATAGACGTTGACCGGGTCCTTCATGGTGACCTGGACGGCGTTGATGTCGCCGCCGGCCGCGCCGTCGACCGAATCGTCGCCGATCACCGTCACCGACGGCAGGATCGTGCCGGCCTGGTACTGGCGCTGGGCGTTGGTCGCGACCGACGACACCCGCCATTCGGCCTTGAAGCCCGTGTCGGTGATGCCGTCGGAACTCGGCGGGAAGCTGCCGCCGAAGTTCGGATGCGGCCACGAGGAGTTCAGCGCGAAACGGTTGTCCTTGCCCAGCGGCACCAGCGCCAGCGACTCGGTGCCGCCCAGGGCGAACTCCAACTGAGTCTGCAGGCGCAACTGCGTGCCCGGCGCCGGCGCGGCCAGCCGCGCATGGATGCCGCCGCCGTCGCGCGCGCCCAGGCCGTCTTCGATCGCCGCCTGCGCGCCGTCGAGTTTCAGCTTGGGATCGCGCAGGCCGCGCACGTCGGCGAAGGCGTAGCTCAACCACGGCTTGCCGATCACGCGGGTGATGCCCGACACCGTGGTGCCGGCCGCGGCGACCGGATTGGCCGGGATGTTCGCGGCGAAATCGGCCTCGGCCTTGCCTTGCCAGGTGTAGACCAGGACCTTGTGCAGGCCGAGCCGGCGGGTATCGGGATTGAGGTCGCCGGTGACCGCGAGCTTGTTGGGGAAGTAGGTCCAGCGGCCCTGTTCGCGATGCACGGTGTGCTTGACCGCGCCCTTGTCGTCGGTTTCCGCCTCGACCCAGGTGTCCTCGTATGGCACCACCAGCGCCGGCCCCGAGAACGCCTGCGCGCCGGCGTAACTGCGCGCCACCGTGGCGACCGCCTGGGCGCGGTACTGCTGCCGTTCGCTGATGATGCCGCCGATCATCAGCAAGGGAATGAGTATCGCCAGGGTCATGCCCAGCACCATCAGCATCTTCAACCACACCCGCATGTCGTACTCCTTCCGTGACGTTGGCGCGCAGCTTGGGGGCCGTGTGCGGGGAGGCGATGACGTTGCGGTGTTGGGTTGGTGAAGTGGCGGTGAAGCAAAGGCAGGAGCAAATCCCCCGCGCCAGTGGGCGGCGTGCATGCTTCGTGCCACGCGGGGCGGAGCCCCCTTTTGCAAGGGTCTTAGGAAGCAAAGCTGCCCCAAAACGCAGCTATCTTCCTGAAATGAAACAGAAAAACAGGTACTACAGCCGTTCGAAAATCAGCGAGGCCCGATTCCGGGCCCTCGTGC
>Ga0209025_1000882_pt1 | contig 46966 bp, 40 predicted proteins | sample AraplaMF_Col_mLB_FD_184256 | JGI IMG/M metagenome (GOLD analysis project Ga0209025, IMG submission 184256) | Arabidopsis root microbial communities from the University of North Carolina, USA - plate scrape MF_Col_mLB (SPAdes) (version 2) | ecosystem: Host-associated > Plants > Roots > Endosphere... | reverse complement strand
CCGCCTTCAACTTCGATGAATCCGAAACCTTTTTCTGAGTTAAACCATTTTACTTTACCGTTTTGCATGAAAAAATCCTCCTACAATGTACCTATATGTACATATTCATTTTCGACCACTTTACAAAATAATAAGGACATTAAAAAACTGCAACCCTAGAGGAGATTTAACATTGCTATCCTCCTCTGAAGTTACAGCTCATTTAAATCTCTATATTATTAAAAGTAAAATGGTTTATAATTACTATATCATATCAATATAATAAAAGTAAAGCTGAATTCCTTATTTTTTTTGTAGATCTTACACAATGCTTTTCTCCCAGTGCATCACTTTCGATTTTCCAGCCCCTGCTACAACATAATTTTCCCTTTCATTAACAATTCGCTGGCTATGTCCTTTGATTGATCCACACACCATAATTAACCCCTCTCTCTATTTGTATAAAAAAAGCACGACTGACTATTCTTGTCACTCGTGCTTTTTTCTTATTTTTTAAAAATGCCAAATGGCTTTCCTACTGGTAATACAACTTTTCCGAAATGTGTATTTAATACAGCTGCTGCTGAACCATAGAAAGATAGTAATGAAATACATAGTTCAGAATACGCTGCTAAGCTATGCATAGCATGTGGCATAACACCTAAAGTACTAAATGAAAGACCAATAAATAAGAAATCAATAAGTACAAAAATCATAAATAATACTTTATGTGTTTCCATTGCTCCAATTGTCATAAAAATCGTAAAGATTAAATATCCAATGAAGGCTACTCCAAGTTGTTTTGGATCTACAGCTTGTGCTAATTTTTCACCGAATACACCTAATTGAATTAACCAAGACGTTCCAACGCCTAGCCAAAACAGACCATATGCACCAAATGCAGTTGTACCGAACGTATTATTATGCTTTGCATCGTGAACGCAAGCAAAAAGTTGTGCAAATCCTCCTAAAAAGATTGCCCATGGCAATACAAATGCAACACCATCCGTTAATCCTAATTTTTGTGATGATGCTACAAGTGTTACCATTGCTAATCCAAATAGACCAATTCCAGATGGATCCGCTGTTGTCATTTTTACATGATGTGTAGTTTGATTACTCATAAAAAACCTCCTGATTTTGAACACATACTTGAATACAATACTGAATTCAGAAGGCCATGTCAATGGTTTTTATTGTATGTCGTCAGACTTCATACTTTTGTAGCGATGCACGATCATTTCCGCTACTTCATACGGCTTGATATTTAGATGTAATAGCTCTTTTATAGGGATCCAAACCGGAATATATTGGCCTCTATCAATCCTTGTAAATTCTTCACCTTTTCCTGAACCAAAAAGACCTCCAATGATACGGGCTTCATAAAAATACTGCGTACCTTTATACTCATACTTCGTAACAAGCTTTTGAATTTCAACGTGCACGCCCAGCTCTTCATAAACCTCACGTATTGTCGCTTCTTTAGGTGTTTCATTTTCTTCAATTCCCCCACCTGGAAATACAAAATACACTTCATTGTTTCGAATACGTTTTATTAGAACAATTTGTTCCTTCTGTATAATGAGAGCTGCACCTCGATTTCGGATCACGCTATCACCTCAACCCCAATCGCAACTGTCCCCCATTTTTGCTCTTGTTCTTTTGTATATATTTCATATGTACTTGTTAGCATCTCTTCTAAACTCCAATTTGCACAGTCCATCAACTCTTTATCAATATCCTTATACATTTCTTGAAATGTTTTATAACATTTCAATTCCGTTACCTTTACACGAATTGTTTCTTTTGTTGTTAAATTTATAAATTCGATTTCATCATCTTTTTGTATATTCTGACGTTTTTTGTCATATAAACGTACTTCAAATACCTTTTTTCCAGATTGAATAGATTGAAACGGCTCATCATATAGCCCCATTTTATGTTGCACTCTTCATCACCCTGCTTCATTATATCATGTAACCCTTCTTCGTTTTTTTGATTTTTCCGTCATTACACTCCTCCCCTTTCTATTGTGGTGAAGGAAATATCACACCATATACAAAACATTCATAAACTCTCCAATATATTTGTGATTCTAATCACTCCGACCTCCTTCCTAAACCATTATGCTAAAAACATCCAAATGAACAGAGGAGTGTTTGATATGACTATACCTTTTACAAAAACATCTATTGTTGGTGAAATAGTTACTACTTTTCCACAAGCAAGTGATTTATTTAAAAAACATCGCATTGATTTTTGTTGTGGCGGGGACAAAACAATCGAAGTAGCGACACAAACAAAAGAAATTTCCCCTGATGAACTTTTAAAAATATTGAATGAACAATACACTTTATATCAGTCAAAAAATAATGAATCTATAAACTGGAGTGAAGTTAATTTTTCAACACTAATTGACCACATTATCCAAAAACATCATCGCTATATTCAAGAAGAATTACCGCAACTAAGTCCATATGTAACAAAAGTATTTCGCGTACATGGTCAAACAGGGTCTCACTTAAGTGCCGTTCACCGACTTTTCCATGAGTTAAAATTAGAACTGGAACAACATATAATCAAAGAAGAAACTCTTGTATTTCCACTTATCAAAAAATACGAACAAAACCCAACTCAAGAAAATTTAGTTTTGGCAATCGAAAAGCTTGAAGAATTAGAACAAGAGCATGATGGAGCTGGCGATCTTATAAAAGAATTACGAATTATTACAAATGACTTTACTCCTCCAGAGCATGCATGTCGCACATATCGCATGGTCTATAATCGTCTAGAGGATTTTGAATCCGATTTATTCCAACACGTACATCTTGAAAACAACATTTTATTCAAGCGATTACTTGCTATCCGCTAAAGCCAATAAGCAGCGAGGATTATTTTCCGCTGCTTATTTTTTCTTTAACTCCAACTATAATCTGCTACTAATTACTTCATTTATAAAAAAAATCCTCTATACTTTATAAATAGATTATGTACACCACATAATTAAAAAATCCCTATACATATGAGAGGAGTTCAATATACTATGAGATATGTTATTGTAACAGGTACTTCACAAGGATTAGGCGAGGCTATCGCTACACAACTACTAGAGGAAAATACACAACTTATTTGTATTTCTAGAGGACAAAATGAAAAACTTCTTGAAAAAGCAAAACAAAAAGGTATTTCTTTCACATTTCACGCAATCGATCTCCAAGATGTACATCATTTAGAAACTCATTTCGAAACAATCTTTTCATCTATCGAAGAAAAAAGCGTCTCTTCTATCCATTTGATTAATAACGCCGGTACACTTACACCAATAAAGCCGATTGAAAGATCTGAGAGTGAACTTTTGATCACAAATGTACACATTAATTTAATCGCACCGATGATTCTTACTTCATCATTTATGAAACATACGAAAAATTGGAAAGTCGACAAACGTGTTATCAATATCTCCTCAGGTGCTGGACAAAAACCTTACTTTGGATGGGGTGCTTATTGTACAACGAAAGCTGGTTTGAACATGTTTACACAATGCATCGCTACAGAGGAAGCTGAAAAAGAATATCCTGTTAAAACCATTGCCTTTGCACCAGGTGTTGTGGATACAAATATGCAACAGCAAATTCGCCAAACAGAAAAAGAAGATTTTACTAACTTAGATCGATTTATCGCTTTAAAAGAAGAAGGAAAATTACTTTCTCCTGAATATGTTGCAAAAGCTGTTGTTCATCTTCTAGAAACTCAAGATTTTAAGCAAGGTGGAATAATTCGGATTGATGAAAATTAGTTTCATAGCAAAAGGCTCGCTTGTATGCGAGCCCTTCATTACATCGGTTCTAAAAATATTAATACAGATTCCATTATCAGTTCATATCCTATCTCTTGATAAATCTTATTTGAAGTCGGATTCGCTAAGTCCGTATATAAAGTAGTTGTTTTATAGCCTCTTTCTAACATATGTTGACTAAGAGCAGCTACACAATTAGAAGCATACCCTTTTTTACGTTCGTCTTTCGGTGTATATACAAAATTTACTGTAATATTACTCTTAGTTGGTCTTGTAATTGCAGCTACCGAAACCAATCTTCCATCCACTTCCCACCCAAACAATCGATTTGTACTTACTAATGTATTTGCAGTTTGTTTGGCTTTTTCTTCCGTAGTAGGTAATTGAACGTCTTCACAAAATTGGTACACCCACTTTTCAATAGATGGTAATTCACTGCTATTTATTTGGCAGAAAACACCATGCGCATCCCATTTTTTCTTTACTTTTTTTAATTCATACACACCTTGATTCATACGAATAGAAAGCTTCTTTTGTTCTAGTTGTGCAATCTCTTCCGCTAATTGTTTCACCACTCTTTTTTCACCAATCAATCCAGGTATATCTGGATACACCTTTGTTAATCGTTTCGCTATTTCCTGTATAGTCTCCCCCGAAACTTCGGATTTAGCAACAATCATTTTCTGCTCCTCGGTTTGAAAAAATATGAGAGCAATTTTTTCATTTTGCTTTGCCACTGCCATAAACAACGGATTCTCCGTGAACTGTAACACACCTAATAATAAATTATTCTCTTGTTCATTCCTTTCTAAAATAGGAGTAACTTCCTCCTTAAAACAAGAAACTTCCTTATATATCTGTAATTGAATCATTGACAATCTCTTCCTTCTATTTATATTTAAATAGAATATTAGCGACTAATTCACTAAATCCTGCTTTTATGATTCAATAATATTCAAGACTTTCTCCATCACTTCTTTTTCAGCTTGTAGCATCCGTTGTTTTTCTTTGTCAAATTTAATTTCTTCTTTCTTAAAATCCTCTTTCCTCTTTCGAATCATGCGTATCATTTCCGTTTTACTCGGCCCACCGTATACAGTTCGTTTTTTAACAAATGCTTCAGGTGATATAATGTCATCCCATTCTTTTTCTGAAAGCGTTACATGAAAGTTGTCTTGTAGGTACATATTGATTTCAGAAAAATTTAGTTCATACAACTCTTTTTGTTGCTGTATAGACATTTTGGCAATATAACTTGCAGCATGATGAGCGCGCCGAAAAGGAATCTTATAATTTTTGGTTAATGTTTCTGCCAGATCTGTTATCGTAATCGCATGTTTAAACGATCGATTTCTTAAAACTTCATCTTCCACCTTCATTGTTTGAATCACTGCATTCATTATACAAAATACACGAATTGCTTTTTCAATTCCTTCATATAAATAAGGTTGCAAATCATCCTCTGTATCTACAATGTCTCCAAATGGTGTATTATGAATCATTTGAAATACAGTGAAGGTTTCTCCAAGTACACCGCTAACAAGAGCACGAGCATGTTCAATAGAAACAGGGTTCCGTTTTTGTGGCATTATACTGCTAATTTGTACATACGGACTTGCAACAGTAATCCCATTGTATTCTTTTGTTGCTAGTAGTAAGAAGTCATGGAGCCATCGACTGCTATTTGTCATTGCCACCATAATTGTCGCACTTGTCTCTAATAAATAATCTGCGCTCGCAATAGCGTCATATGAATTTTCAATAACACTTGAAAAACCGAGCAACTTTGCAACTTGCTGTCTATTTATAGGAAAGCTTGTAGTAGATAGAGCAGCTGCTCCTAAAGGAGATTGATTGACAAGATGATATAGGTTCCAAACTCTCTCTAAGTCCCGCTGCATCGTATCATATATCGCTAACATATAGTGACCAAATGTTGTTGGTTGCGCGGGTTGTGTGTGCGTATAAGCCGGCATGATTGTTTCTATATGTTCGTTTGCCACTTCTAACATACTTTCTTGTAAAAGAAGAAAATGCTCTATATACCGTAATAAATAGCGGCGCAAACTCATTCGATACATCGCGACTCCCATATCATTTCGACTCCTGCCGATATGCATATTACTTACAAAATTATGATTCGCTTCTTGCTCAATTAAATGTTCTACTAAAAAAAAGAGATCTTCATGTTCCTGCTCATACAATAATTGACTCTTTGGGATTTGCGCCACTTTCTCTAACGCTGTTAAAATAACTTTTGCATCTTCTCGCCTCATTAATTTTTGTTCCACAAGCATGATAATATGAGCCCGATGAATCATAAACATCTCTTGCAATAAATAATCTCGCTGAAATTGAAACACATGCTGTAACACACAGTTTGCATAGGTTTTTCCAGGGAAATTAGCGCCTTCACTCTTTATAAATTCTTCGTTACCCTGTTTCATCACTTTTTCCCCTTTCGCCCAGTTATTTACTAATCATCATACCCAGAGCTTCTGAAAAGGTGCTTGTATGAAGTGAAACTTTCATTAACTGAACAAAAATAACCCCGGTGCTTCACGCATCGGGGTTATTTAATAACAGTTGCATCATATTTTTCATTTTGTAACACTTGGAAATGTAGATTTCGCAAGTGCTTACGAAGCTCTACACTATCATCTTCATTCAATTGGTTTGCTAAAAACACTATTTCTGTACAATTCCCAAGTTTATCAGTGGCATAAACCGCTTTTGCTAATGTCCACGGCGTATACCCATTTTTTTGCCCAGCATGTCTAAATGACTTACGGTACTTTTTTGCTTTCATGTCCGTTTCAACAAGATTCGCCCACTCTTTTTCTTCAGCATCTGTAAAACCTTTTTTATGATTCGCTTTTTCCAAAAGCACCATATAATCATTTGCGGATGCAGCTGGCAACTTGTCTGACCATATTTTTTCATATTTCTCTTCTAAATATAGCGGAATTTCTTTTTGTAATAACGGCCCTTTCTCTTTTAAGCGTTCATGTATTAACACAGCATAACGACGGTATTCTTCTGGGGGCATTTCTTTTAACTTTTTCTCTAATTTAGATTTTGGAATATGCAATTCCTTATGCAAATATCCTGGAATATATAAAGAAGAAACAATAGGAAATAACGGTTGATGCGAAGGAAGTGATAAGTTTTGTAAATTTTGATTAATATGATCTAATCCAAGTTGATCCATTAAATACTCTGTATTGGCATTAGAACTAAACTTTATCATGCCTTTTGCAACTTCCTCTAAAGAAACTGCATTTCCATCCATTTTACCAGTTCTTATTAAATACTTTTGCCAACGATCCTGTGCACCACCATCTGTATTTGGAATATAGTAACGATTTACATCATCAATCGACACATAACTATTTGGATCAATTCTCCCATCTACAACTTGTTTCGTAAATTCAATTGCGACAATTAGCTTCATCGTGCTCGCAACCGGTAACACAACATTTGGATTAACAGAATAAACAACTTTATCATTTCGTTTTATAAGTAAGGCACTATTTTTTTCATCTTTATGTTCTTCAACAAATGAAGCAATAAATTGAGCATCATCATTATTAGAACTCCAAACTTTTTTCACTAAAAAGTTACCGGATATAAGCACTATGAATACACCAATGATTCCCGCACATATTATAACTTTTCTCAAGTGAATTCCCTCTCCCAATTCATATCTTTTATCTTTTATCTTTTATCTGTTATATATAGTTATACACAAAATAATAGAGACGATTATCTAAATAATCGTCTCTATTATTTTAACTTGTAATCTTATATTATGTCTATGTCATAATTCGAACAAAATTTTCAACAAATTTCTTATAATTTAATTTCCACCCAATTCTTACCCAATTTTTAAGTGCTTTTGCATCAGGTTGTGGCCTGAAGTCAGCAATACTTTCACCTTTTGCACTACCTTCTAAATCAACTTCTACTTTCCGATATACATATTCAATCATTGAAGGATTTACAACTGCCATTATCGTAAGTACATCATGAATGGGACTTCCTGTAATTTTCGGATTTATTTTCTTATATGCTTTATAATAATATTGAAATATAGGTTCAATTAATTTGTTAAATGCAGTTTGTGAATGTTTTTTTATATATTGCACAGTTTCAGGTGTAACGATTGATTCACTTGTAACATTTAGAGGGATTAATGTTACGTTTTTTGCATACTGCATGACTAAATTTGCAGCAAGTGCATCACCATGAAAATTCGCCTCCGCTACAGGGGTAACATTCCCTGGAATAAGGAAAGCACCGCCCATACAGTAATATTCTTTTACATTTTGCATTATATCTTTCCCTAATATAAACGCCGTTGCTAAACTTGTTGATCTCCCTGTATCCACAATAATAATTTCTTTTTTATAACGCTGAATTATGTCAAAGATCGCACAAAACGATTTGATATTTGGTTGAATCGTTTTCGGAGGGCGAATTGGTCCTAATCCTTCCGCTCCATGAATTTCCGGATAATATGTTGTAAATTCACCCGACAATGGCATTTTTGCTCCATTTATAATAGGTATATCTTCTCTACCTGCTAATTGCATTAAATACGCTGCATTACTCGTTGCTTGTTCTTGTGTTACATTTCCATATCCAGTTACAATCCCAACAATTTCAATCTCAGGATGTAACAGCCCATACATAATGGCTAAAGAATCATCAATCCCAGGATCCCCTAAAAAAAGTACCTTTTTCATAGGCTTCAACTCCATCCCATCAATTGTTACTACTTTATGAATAACCAAAAGGATGCAGAATAAAAAACTTCATTTTCATCATAACGTAAAACTTAAATCATCTCCTACTAATCAGGCTTTTACATGCATTCTGGTCCCTAGCCTAAATTCTTATCTTGTACTGAATTTTGAGGTGAAGTCTTACGGCTCACGAATAGCCGAATAAAAAACCACAGTGCTTTTCACCTTTGAAAGCACTGTGGTTTTGTTTTACTATTTCTATTCTTTTTTCACAGTCAATACACTACCAATTATATAAGCAATAAAAGCAAAACAAATCGGAAAGACTACTGTATGTATATGGAACGGATTTGGGAACCAAAGATGGATGACTACATAAGATCCTACTCCAACTATTATGGATGCAAGCGCACCACATGCATTCCCTCTTTTCCAATATAATCCTAAAACAATTGGCCAAATAAATGCTGCTTCTAAGCCACCAAAAGAAAATAAATTTAACCAAATTAAGAAATCTGGTGGTTTAATAGCTGCTACGTACACAAGTAAACCAACGATTCCAGTAATCCACAAGCTTCCTTTTTTGATAGCCGTATCAGTAGCCTTTTCATTGATGTAGTTCACATATATATCTTTAATAATTGATGAACTTACAAGTAATAAAAGTGAATTTACAGTTGACATAATGGCAGCCATTGGGGCTGCCAAAAAGACTCCAGCAAGCCAAGGTGGCAATACTTCCATTGCAAGAAGCGGCATCACTTTATCTGGTACCGTTACGCCTGGAAGCACCACGCGTGCAAACACACCCGTTAAATGCATACCAATCATAATTGTACCGACAACAATTGTTCCGATAATTAAAGCTTGATGCATTGCTTTTGAATTTTTATAAGACATCGCGCGCACGCTAATTTGTGGTAATCCAACCACACCAACACCGATTAATATCCAAAATGATGTCACATACGTTTTCGTTAAACTACCATCCGCTCCAAACGGCGTAATTAAATTCGGATTAATTTGAACGAGTTCCTGCATAATCTTTTCAATTCCGCCACCAGCAATCACCGTTGCAATTAAAATAATTGTCGTTCCCGCCAACATAATAATGCCAAGCAATGTGTCAGATAAAGCGACTGCACGGAATCCACCAATTAAAACGTATATAAGTACGGAAAATGTAAAAAGAAATAAAGACGCTGTATACGAAAGACCTGTTAACGATTCAATTAACCTTCCGCCTCCAACCCACTGAGCAACTGTTGCTGAAAATAAAAAGATAATAATACATAGTGCTGAAAGAATGACCACTGCTTTATGATTATATCTTCCTTTTAAGTAGTCAATAAGTGTAATTGCCTCCATCTTTCTTGCAATGATTGCAAATTTTTTACCAATTACCGTCAAGACGATGTAACCCGTTACAACCTGGATTGCCGACAATAATACCCATCCAAGTCCCATATTATATGCAATTCCAGGTCCCCCAATAAAACTACTCGCACTACCGTACGTAGCAATCATTGTCATAGCTAATAATAAGCCGCCTAGCTCACGTCCTCCAAGAAAGTATTCTTGTAAAAATTTATTATGAGCCGTTGCCTGCACACGCCTTGATGCATATACACCAATTAAAAATACAACGATAAAAGAAATTATCATTGGAATTATTACGTACCAATTCATTCATCATTCCTCACTTTTTTCTTCCTCATCGAGCGAAATATCTTGAAATGCAAAACGCACGATTAAAATAAGAAGTATAACTACTACAACAAAACCGACTATACAACTATAAAAAAACCATGCTGGAAAACCTAATACATATGTATATTCACTTGGATCCTTACTACCAAGCCCATAAGCAAACCCATACCATATTATAAAATTAATAAAAGCAAGTCCAAGACCCATTAACGCTTCTTTATGGGCAATTCGAAAGCGTGGATCATCATGATAATCCTTCATTTTCTCCCTCCTCTCACGATGTATTATTGTAACATTGTTCTTCTAGTTTTTCCTAATAGAAAAGAAAAATTAGAGGGATTTTTTTAAGATACAGTAGCAAGTCCGGTATTACATATTTTTTACAATTGTAACGAAAATGAAATTTGAATTTTCAATCTTCTTTATTTATGATTTAAATTAGAGGTCTTTCAACTAGTTTTTCACAACCCTATTGCAGGAATAAACGCCGTCTCGCACTGCGTTTACACTATATTTCCAAGGGGGTTATACAATGAGTCAATTAGCTGTAAATCTTCATGAAAAAGTAGAGCAGTTTCTTCAAGGAACAAAAAAATTATATGTGAATGGAGCATTCGTCGAAAGCGCTTCCGGTAAAACATTTAAAACTCCTAACCCAGCAACTGGCGAAACACTTGCAATCGTTTCGGAAGCTGGTCGAGAAGATATTCATAAAGCAGTAATCGCTGCTAGGATTGCATTTGATGAAGGACCTTGGTCCCGGATGAGTAGCGCCGAGCGCAGCCGTCTTATGTACAAACTTGCAGATTTAATGGAAGAACATGCAGAGGAACTGGCACAACTTGAAACATTAGATAACGGAAAACCAATCCGTGAGACGTTGGCAGCAGATATTCCTCTTGCGATTGAACATATGCGTTATTACGCTGGCTGGGCTACAAAAATTGTCGGTCAAACTATTCCAGTTTCCGGTGAATATTTTAACTACACGCGCCATGAAGCAGTTGGTGTTGTTGGACAAATTATCCCATGGAACTTCCCTCTCCTAATGGCAATGTGGAAAATGGGTGCTGCCCTTGCGACTGGTTGTACAATTGTACTAAAGCCAGCAGAGCAAACACCTCTTTCTGCTCTATACTTAGCTGAATTATTTGAAGAAGCTGGTTTCCCAAAAGGTGTTGTCAACATCGTACCAGGATTTGGCGAAACAGCTGGACAAGCGCTTGTGAATCACCCTCTCGTTGATAAAATCGCATTTACAGGTTCGACTCCTGTTGGTAAACAAATCATGAGACAAGCTTCTGAAACACTAAAACGAGTTACATTAGAACTTGGTGGTAAATCACCAAATATTATTTTGCCAGATGCTGATTTATCTCGTGCAATCCCAGGTGCACTTTCTGGCGTTATGTTTAACCAAGGACAAGTGTGCTGCGCTGGATCACGTTTATTTATTCCAAAGAAAATGTATGACAATGTTATGGCTGACCTTGTTCTGTATTCGAAAAAATTAACACAAGGTGCAGGTCTAGATCCTCAAACAACCATTGGGCCTCTTGTTTCAGAAGAACAACAAAAACGCGTTATGGGATACATTGAAAAAGGTATTGAAGAAGGTGCAGAAGTACTTTGTGGTGGAAACAAACCATACGAACAAGGCTATTTCGTCGCTCCAACTGTATTTGCAGACGTGAATGATGAAATGACAATTGCAAAAGAAGAAATTTTCGGCCCTGTCATCTCCGCATTGCCGTTTGATGATATTGATGAAGTAATTGAACGTGCAAATAAATCATCATTTGGTCTAGCTGCTGGTGTATGGACAGAAAATGTAAAACATGCACACTATATCGCAAGCAAAGTCCGCGCTGGTACTGTATGGGTAAACTGTTATAACGTATTTGATGCAGCTTCTCCATTTGGTGGATTTAAGCAATCTGGTCTTGGCCGTGAAATGGGATCCTATGCATTAAATAACTATACAGAAGTGAAGAGTGTTTGGGTGAATCTGAACTAACGAAAAGAGCCTGACTCATGCAGTCAGGCTCTTTTCCCATTAAACTTGTAATCCACCACTCACATTTAATACCTCGCCTGTAATATAAGACGCATACTCTGAAGCTAAAAAAGCCGCTGTATTTGCGATATCTTGTGGCGTTCCAATTCTTCCAACTGGAATTGCACCAACCATCCTCTCTTTCACTTTATCTGGTATGGTTTTTGTCATACTTGTATCCATAAAACCGGGACAAATGGCATTACAAGTAATACCAAATCCACCCACTTCTTTCGCTGCCGTTTTTGTTAATCCAATGACACCTGCTTTCGTTGCGGCATAATTTGCCTGCCCAATATTCCCTTCTCTACTAATTGAAGAGATATTGATGATACGTCCAAATTGTTGCTGCCTCATATAAAGAAGTGCTGGTTGCATACAATAAAATACACCCGTTAAATTCACCTGCAACACTTGCTCCCAAGCTGATTTCTCCATTTTATGTAACATCGCATCTCTTGTAATTCCAGCGTTATTCACTAAAATATGTAACCCGCCGAATGTTTGAACCGCATATTCAATTAATGATTTCGCCTCATTTTGATTACTTACATCACAAGGATATAAACTCACTTCATACCCTTGTTCCAAAAATTCATTTATTGTTTCCTTTAATTTCTCTTCGTTTACATCGCTAATTAATACCTTTGCTCCAAGCTTTGCAAACGTACGAGCAATCTCCTTACCTATCCCTTGTGCTGCCCCTGTTATAACCGCTGTTCTCCCATTTAAAAAGTCCATTATTCTCCCCCATTTCTATCGCTTATACTGTATATTTCGGCTTTCCCTTTTCCAAATCCTTTTTGTATAAAAAAGTCTATTTGTGTCAAACTAAACTTGCAACATAGCATAAACACAAGGAGATTGTGTCGAATGAACAAAAAGGATTTAAAGCGAAAAATAGCCTCTGATGGCATTGATGTCGAGTTCTCACGTGAGCTCGCTGACCAAGATGACTTAGAAGCAAACGCTCGTGCAGATGCCGCCGATGCACGTCAAAAACACCAATCAACAAAAAAATAAGGTGTGATTCATTACCTTGTTCTTTTCAATTGGAACCTACTACCAACAAAAATAAACCGAGACAAATTCTCGGTTTATTTTCTATATTTTTTTATATAGTGAGCAAAAGTAAGAAGGGGAAATATATAATGATAGCTATGATAGTGAATGTAAAATCCACCTGATAGCCCTAAGCCTGTAGGATAATCTTGATTCTCCATTGATTGTGTAAGTAAATAAGAAATCCCTTTTCGAATGGTTGGTGTTTCTATATCGTAATAAGCAATAAGCGCATCGAGTGCCCATGCTGTTTGTGATGGTGTACTAAAAGGTAACGAAATAAATTGCCTTTCTATACTACTTCTGCAAGACTCGCCCCAACCTCCATCTCTATGTTGAATATTCTCTAACCACGCGACTGCTTTTTGCAAAGCTGTGTGATTAGGCGAGACTCCTATAGCACGTAAACCTGTCAGAGCTGCCCAAGTACCATATATGTAACACACTCCCCATTTTCCATACCACGATCCATTTTTCTCCTGTGCATTGATTAGCCATCTTATTGCTCGATTTCTTCGTTCACCTTGTAATTCATGTGACGCATACCTTCCAAAAAACTCCAATACCCGCCCTGTAATATCTGATGTAGATGGATCTGTAAGCATATCGTTTGCATTTTCAAGAGGAAAATGCGTCAGTAAATGATTGGTTACACCCTTTTCAAAAGCCGCCCAGCCCCCATCAATATTTTGCAATCCTCTCACCCATTGGATTCCTTTCTTCCACGCTCCTTCTACTTTTGGATTCCCTCTCCTACTTCGTGCTAACGCTCTAAGTACAGCTGTTGTATCATCATTATCCGGAATTGTCGTATTTATATCTGAAAATCCCCATCCCCCAGCTTCAAGTGATGGAGCATGTACACTCCAATCTTTTTTCTCTTTATGTTGTTTTTGCAGTAAATAACCTGTTGCTGTTTGAATCATTTTGTTGTCATGCGTTACACCCGCTTCTTGCAACGAATAGCTTAATAAAGCCGTATCCCACACTGTAGATGGTGAATTTTGAAGATGTAATCCCTTATCCATATTCCATATATAAGATTTCACTCCTAATACTGCCTTTGAAATAAGCGGCGACTGAATTGAATGCCCAAGTGCAAGTAGCGCATAAATCATGTAAAATGTAGCACTCGCATAACTGTATAATGTTCCATTTTCATCAATCCGCTCAATCATAAAACGCTCTGCTTCCCTGTCCCCTTTATGATGCAAAGATAAGGGGTATGATAAAAACTTCTTCACATCTCTAATTAGCGTTTGAAACAGCGGTGAACGTTCTTCTCGGAACCACTGCGTCTTACTCACTCCTGAAATATGATCTAAATTAGGAAGTATTGTGCTTGACACAGTAAATCGCTTATTCATGCAAATCATCGCTGGAATTAAGTGAATACGAGCCGAACTACTTAGCTCAAATATACTGAGTGGGGAATCTTCGGGTAAAAATAAAATCGGTGTTGGAAAGTGAAACAACGAAGGATATTCATATCCACCATGAAGCGCTAATAAAAATTTTGTCATAAAGTGAGCGTGTGTAATCCCACCTCGTTCACGAATAAATACTTCTGCACGTTTCATATTTATATCTTCTTTCGTGTATCTTCTAGAAGCGAGTAAAGCCGCATATGCCTGAATTGTAGCGGATAAGTTACCGACAGATTCGTCTTCGTATAACTTCCAAGTTCCTTCATTTGTTTGAAGAGATGCCAGTCTTGCAACAAACGGCTCTATTTCTTGATCTTGACCTAATAATTTAAGCAAAAAAATCATATGGCAATCTGTTAATGGAGAACCTTCAAAACAAAATCGCCATGTTCCGTCTTGATGCTGCATCGTTTGCAGTGCAGTAATTTTTCGATTGACTTCCTCTCGCACTTTTTCATATAATAACACTCTTTTCACCCACCCTTTCTAAATCCGTATACGATATTCCACTTTACAAAAAATTATGTATAAATAAATAAAAGCAGAACATATAAAAATACATGTTCTGCTCATAAACAATATCCAATTGCAACTACAATACCTAATATAGCTCCCACCACAACTTGATATGGTGTATGTCCGACAAGCTCATTTAATTTCTTATATTCTGTTTGTCTACCGTGAAAAAAATCATTTAAAATCTTCGCCTGTTTACTTACCGCAAGTCTTACCCCAGATGCATCATACATTACAATAATTGCAAAAATAGCGGCCACTGCAAATACCGCACTCGTTACACCTTCCACCATCCCAACACCTGTCGCTAATGCAGTAACTGTTGAAGAATGAGAGCTTGGCATTCCTCCAGAAGCAAAGAATTGTGCGAAATCAAATTCTCCCGCCTTGATTAATTTAAAAATGACTTTCGCTAGTTGCGCCAAAAACCAAGCGAGTACAGCTGCCATCAGCGGATCGTTATGTAAAATTGTTTCCATTTTTCCAGCTCCCTACTTGCAGTAATGGAAATTCTATACTTATAAGTATAAAGAAAAAAGCGTAGAAAATACTACGCTTTATGATACTTTTGCTGATTTATTTTTAAGAAACTTCGGTTGCTTTTCCAATAAAAACTTTGTTTTAGCGACCGAAAATATGAAAAGTGCAATCCAAATAAAGAAAAATGCCGTCATATGTGCCGATGTAAAATGCTCATGGAACACAAAAACCCCTAAAATAAGATTAATGGTTGGTGCAATATATTGTAAAAACCCAATCATATATAGTGGAATAAGTTGTGCTCCTTTGGCAAAATAAAAAAGAGGTAATGCAGTAACAACCCCTGCTCCCATTAAAAGTAACGTTGAAGTAGACGAAATAGAACCAAACGAACCAAAACCATGGTCACCAATCATAACTAAATAAATGACTGCAAGAGGCGTCACAATCATTGTTTCCATCGTAAGTCCTATCATTGCATCATAATTCAGTAACTTCTTTGTTAATCCATATAATCCAAATGTAAACGCAAGTGAAAGGGCAATCCATGGAATTGAACCGTATCGGAACGCTAAAATAATAACACCTATTCCCGCCAAACCAACTGCAACATATTGCCAAAAGTTAAGTTTTTCTTTCAAAACAACTGTACCAAGTAAAATACTTACAAGAGGATTAATATAATAACCAAGACTTGCTTCAATGATATGATTTTGATTCACAGCCCATATGTACACAAACCAATTCCCACTAATTAAAATAGAAGCAATCGTTAATGATGTTAATAATTTAGGTCGTTTAAAAAGACTCACAAGCTCGCTCAGAAATTGCCCCATTCGCTTTGATACTCCTAAAATTAATAACATAAAAACAAATGCCCAAACAATGCGATGCGCTAATATTTCTTCTGCAGGAACTTCCCCCACCCATTTCCAGTAAATGGGGAGAACTCCCCACATCATATAAGCACCCGCCGCATATAAAATCCCTTTCTTTTGCAGTGCTTTTTGACTCTCCATCTTCCCTTTTCTCCTCTTCTTTTTTCTCTTCATTATAAGGTGTAGCTTTAAACCTTTACAAATATTCTCTCCCTATCTTTTTCGACAATATAATTCCCTTTTCAAACAACTTACTTATCATTTATATATACATGCTTTAGAACCTAGTAAAAACAGCTAAACTCCTTTTAAAAACCTAATTGGTATCACCTCAACCTAAATCAGCCATATAGCATATGAGGTTATAGCAACAAAAAGCGGTATACCAATTTTAAATTTATTTTTATGAGTTTTATGGTGAAAAACATACATTCCAATCCACGTTCCGATTGCTCCCCCTGCTGCAGACACTAAAAACAATGTACTTTCAGAGGTACGCCATTGTTTTTTCACAGCCTTACGTTTATCAAGCCCCATCATCGAAAAAGCAATGACACTCATACACAATATATACATACATTTTACGAACATTATTAATTCTCACTTCACTATCTTTTTTAATTTAATTCTTTGTACAATAATAGATTTTTTATTTATATACAAATAAAAATCGCTGTAGACAGTAAAGAATTACTTGTAAACAAGCTATCTTTTCAGCCTACAGCTGCTATTTCAATTATTTATCCCACTATTCGCAGGAAGTAAAGCTAAATTGATGAGGGCTAACACCCCATACACTTTATGCCCCATTTCCCCTTACATTACTATGCTTTTTAGCATACACAAAATAAACCAAAATACCTATTATAATCCAAACCATAAAACTGATTAAAGTTACTTTAGAAAGATTTAAAGCTAAATACATACAACTGATTATTGACATTATCGGTAAAAAAGGAACCAATGGTGCACGAAATGGCCTTTCAATATTTGGGTGTGTTTTACGGAGTACAATTACCGCAATACATACAAATATAAAAGCTGTTATCGTTCCCACATTTACTAAATTCGCCAATAAATTCAAATCTACAAGCCCCGCTAAAAGTGCTGCGAGAACCCCTGTAATCCACGTATTAAGAAATGGTGTTTGAAAACGTTTATGTACACTTGAAAGCTTTTTTGGAAGTAATCCATCACGACTCATTGAGTAAGATACCCGTACAAAAGCAAACATAGCTACCAAAAGAACAGTAGTTAAACCAGCAATGGCTCCTACTGATAACAAACCTGCAATTTTATCCTGTCCTACAACACGCAACGCATAGGCAACTGGATCAGCTACATTCAATTCAGTAAATGGTACCATTCCTGTTAAAATAAATGAAACACCAATATAAAGAATTGTACAAATACATAACGATACAAGAAGACCAATCGGAACATTGCGCTGTGGGCGTTTCACTTCTTCAGCTGCTGTAGCAACTGCATCAAATCCTAAAAAAGCAAAAAATACAGTAGCTGCTCCTCCAATAACACCATGAAACCCAAACGGAAGAAATGGTTGCCAATTCTCTGGTTTTACATACTGTCCACCTACAATAATAAATCCTACAATAACTGCAAGCTTAATAATAACCATTATATTGTTAATGCGTGCACTTTCTTTCGCACCACGACTTAACAAAAATGTAACAACTAAAATAATACAAACTGCAGGTAAATCAATGATTCCACCTTTCCCCATGCCCGGTGCCGAGGCAACAAGAGTAGGGATTTTAATATGAAATCCTAGAAGTAATGATTGAAAATAAGCGGACCACCCAGCTGCTACTGCAGAGGTCGCTAATAAATACTCTAACATGACACACCACCCAACTATAAAAGCAAAAATTTCTCCTAATGTAATATATGTATAAGAATATACACTACCGGATACTGGAACAGTAGAAGCAAATTCAGCATAACAAAATGCCACACAGGCACAAACAAGTGCAGCCAATACAAAAGATAGAACAATTGCTGGGCCAGCATGTTTCGCTGCCACAATACCCGTTAATACAAAAATACCAGTTCCAATAATTGCCCCGATTCCTAAAAGAGTTAAATCAAATGCTCCTAACGTTTGATTCAACACCCTTTTCTTTTCTTCATTCATTTCCTTTTTAATTAGTAGACTCATCAGTAGAAACCTCGTTTTCAATATAATCCCTTACTAAGTACAACCTCTTTTATTCTGTTTTAGAGTTTTTATAATTATTATTTTTAAATAACTATAAATTTTACTTATTTCCAAACTAATTTTTTAAAAATGCAAAAATTCAAAATATACATTTAAAATTACAATGTGATATTCTTGCAAATGATGCATCACTAAGAAACAGAATTGAATTTATCATATAATTAATTCAATTGTCAATAATAAGAGCACTCTTTTTATAATGGATAATTATGTAACAAAAAGTATTATTTCATAATTTAAAATCATGCGATTCTAATCATCACCAGGTATATCCCCTGATTTATTTTTCTAATATTAATATTCCATTCACTATACCCTACAAGATACATATGCACTCCACTATTTCATAATCGAAATTGTTTTTGTGAAATAAAAACTATAGTTACTTGATTGTATCTTAACTCTATTATTTGCATGATTTAAATTTCATATCATACATTTACTTTTTATTATTAATTCAGAAAATAAATTTTTGGTTGCTATATAAATTTCGTATTAGTATAATAAAAAACGTTGTGAATATAACAATTTTAAAATTCAGAATTTTCTTTGTAACAATATGGTATTGTAAAGAATTATTTCAATGGAGGTTTTAATTTGGCAAATAAAGTACCCTTTTCTCGTGTCCTTGTAATTGGCCTTATGTTATTTGCACTATTTTTTGGTGCTGGAAATTTAATTTTCCCAGCTATGTTAGGCCAAGCAGCTGGGCATAATGTGTGGACTGCTACTGCTGGATTTTTAATTACAGGAGTAGGTCTTCCTTTGTTAGGCGTTCTAGCATTTGGTATTTCTAATAGTGATGATTTACAAACATTAGCGAATCGTGTTCATCCTTGGTTCAGCGCTGTGTACACATTTATTCTTTATTTAGCAATTGGTCCGTTATTTGCACTCCCTAGAGCTGGAAGTGTTTCTTTTGAAATAGGTGTAAAACCATTTTTATCTAACGGAACAGAGACGTTTGCATTACTTATTTTCACAATCATTTTCTTTAGTATTACATGTTGGTTCTCATTTAATCCAACGAAAATTGTAGATGTTGTGGGGAAGCTTTTAACCCCTATCAAGCTTACATTCATCGGGATTTTAGTAGTTGCGGCGTTTGTCCAACCAATCGGCCCTATTCAGGCACCTGCAAAAGAATTTGTGAACAATTCTTTTTTTAAAGGTTTCCAAGAAGGCTACTTAACAATGGATACACTTGCATCTTTTGTATTCGGCATTATTATTATCAATGCTATAAAAGAGAAAGGTACTTATGATAAAAAAGAAATAGTGAGCGTTTGTGCAAAGGCTGCTGGTATTGCAGCAATTGTATTAACAATTGTTTATACTTCACTTTCTTATATGGGGGCCGCCAGTGTATCTAAACTAGGGCACCTAACAAATGGAGGAGAAGTATTAGCTAAAGTAGCGAATTATTATTTTAGTTCTTTAGGTAATTTATTGTTAGGCTTAATGATTACTGTTGCATGTTTAACAACAAGCGTCGGACTTGTAACATCATGCTCTTCATACTTTCATAAAGTATTCCCGAAAATATCTTATAAAACATTTGCTGTTATACTTTCTGTTTTTAGCGCATTGATTGCAAATCTTGGTTTGACAGAATTAATCGCGGTTTCTGTACCGGTACTTACAGCGATATATCCACTTGCAATTATGCTAATTGTTTTAACATTTTTGCACCCCATATTTAAAGGTAGAACTGAGGTATATCAATGGAGCTTACTCCTAACTTTTGTCGTTAGTTTGTTTGATGGACTAAATGCAGCAAATATCCCTATTCAAGCAATCAATGTTACTTTTTCTAAATTTCTTCCTTTATACGATGCAGGTTTAGGTTGGATCTGTCCTGCATTTGTTGGAGGATGTATTGGTTACTTCATTTATGTATTCCGAATGAAATTCATTACGAATACTCCGAAAACAAATCATTAAAAAACCATGCAGATAAAAATCTGCATGGTTTTTCCTAATCTTCCATTTCTATTTCCGTATTGTTCTTTTCCACATGCTCATTACGTAATTCTTCTTCCTGCATTTCCATAGAAATCATCGCATGGTAGATCTCCGGATATAATCCAAATATTTGATATACGCTTCCTAAAAACGGCACTTGAACCCCTCTTTTCAAAAATGATATGTCTATACTAAGGGTTCCCTACCTACATCCTACACATTCGTTTTTGTATCTTGTTCCTCATCTTGAACATGCAGTACATGTTGCCATTTTTTATAAGGCGCACTATTTGGATCAACATAGCCTTTCGCATACGAACGGTCCCATAGTTGTTTTACAAACATCTCTGCTTCTTTCTTTGCCACCATTTCAGCACCAGTTCCATAATAATCTTGGAAATAAACTAAAATTTCATCAAGAAATAACCGTAACAATTCATCTGATGTTTCCTCGAGCGTCGGGTCATACTTTGCCTCTCGATCATACATTAAAATAATATCTAAAATATTATGGACATGTTCTTTTCTAAGCCATCTTACATCTTGTGCACCTAACACAAAAGCATGTGTATATAAATGCCCGCCTTGGAGTGTCGCTTTCTCCTGTTCTTCTTCAAAACGCGACAAAATATTTTCATAAATAAACGGATTATGAAGCAATGCACGGTGTAATTTATAGCTCTCACTTGAAATATTTTTCCCCATTGACTGAATTAAAAAGCTACGCCCTACCCCATTATATTGATAGACAAATTGACCATCGACAGCAACAAGACTAATCCACCGGTACATATATGCATAAAGAAGAGCACGATTACATTTATCATAATCTAACTTCGTTTGCGTTGCATTCAAATCCGGCATAAAGGCTGGTAAGTGCCAATATTTATCTAAATGCGGAGTTAAATTAGATTTTTTAATATTTAACTTATTCACACGACGATAATAAGACTGAAAATAATCCCCTTTATCATTCATAAAACCATTTGCAATATGCCCAGAAGAAAGTTTAGGAAAATCCTGTAATGATAATCCATAGTGTGCTCGGTAACAAATTACTTCAAATGGTGAAAATGCTTCATTCACTGTATCCTTTTCTTGAAACATCTCTTGTAGAAGTTCTTCTTGTAATTCTTGTCTTAGCGAAGGATGTATGCCCCAATATTGTAACTCTCTATGATGAGATACTTTCGGGATAAATGGACTTGCTAGATGGAAAAGATCTTCAATTTTTTCTCTCACATATTCATTGCGATCACGTTTTTTAAAATCCGCTTCTTTTCGCAATGCTTCAATTATATTGAGCTCTAGTTTGTCTCGATATCGCACTTGAAGTTCAGCATAGCAATACGTTAAAATATGCTCTCGATAAAAATCCTCTACCTTCTTAGATTGACTTTCTTCAGCTTGTGCATCACGGCAATATTCTGCATACAAGCTCATATAAATCTCCGCTGATATATCCTTTGGCAGTACACCTAAATTTAAATGTTGTTGCATATCTTGCCATATTTTTTCTTGCAGCCTTTCATCTGCTAACACATATACATTTGTCGGGTTTGTTTTTCCTTCAAATTCTTTGCTACGTTTTTGAATTTCAAACAGTAAATTTTCACGTGTCTCTTGTAAATTATCAAAGAATCTTTCCCAATGTTGAATCATTTTGTTTACCGCTTGATATAATGATTGATAAACGAGTTCGAGTAACATTTCTTTACGATACTCATTCAATTTATGCACATATTGCGTGACTATATCTTCAAATTCTTTTCGTAACATACGCTGTTGATTATAGAACATTTTCCCAAACCAACCTTGTTGCTGAGCCAGCTCAACACGTCGCACTGCTGTAACTGTACCGTCAATATTACTTACATTAAATTTCTTATCGTAGTTTTGAATTAAATTACGCTTCTGCTCATTATTCTCATGCAATCGATTCATTTTCTCTATTAACTGCTTCCGAATTTCATATAACATGAAACGAGCAGCCACCGGATGAACAGCTTCTGTTTTCTTTAAAAACCACGTGTTTAGTTGATATGACTGTCCTTCTGAACCACTTGGAGCATATCGATCCGATTCTATCATGTCATACAAAAGCGTCGTCACATGTTCATGTACACGGCTTGGTATTGCATAAGCATACAACCGAACAGCATGATCAACCCTCGCCACTTCCCCCTTCATCTGTTCCGTAATTTTGAGTTTTGCGGCCGATATTTTACACTCGTGCTGCAATCTATTTAACTCTTCATCTTTTTGTACAGTACGTTGTACATAGCTTTCAACTGCCTCTAAAAATAACTTTGATTTTGCAATACCAACCTTCCCACCTTCTGCCCCTTCACGTGTTTCATTATACATCTGTCTATAAAAGATATGAGCTTGCTCTGGACGAGTGGCAAGATGCTCTAAATCTTCTAAATAGCTCTTCCCACGCTCTGGCTTCTCACGTTGCATGCCACGACGAACATCTTGTTCATAGCGCTGCTTTTTCTCTTGAAACAATTGATCTAAATGAAGCCAGGATTCATCTAAGCCTTGCACGGCCCATTTCAAAGCACAATATTTTAACACATGCTCATACGGATAAATGAGCTTTGCAGTTCCAGCTCCGCAGTAGCGTGCTTTTCCATTCGATTCTGCAAGCTGCTGAATTTGATTATCTTCCTGTGCAAAATGACTTGTAGACATCGGGCTAAATAACTGCAAATAAATCGTGTTTGTCATTTGTTCCATATAATCTGATAAATTGTGTAAATGATGACCATGTAAATTTTCATAATCATATAAAAAACAATAATTATACGGCAAATGGTGTTGTTTAATCGTGTGATTCGTCCGGCCATCTTCATCTACTTGATCCGGACGATACTCTAATTCAATCGTTACACCACCTCTTTTTGATAATTCACCTGTTGAGCCCAGGGTAATCGCATGAAGTTCTTTTAAAGAGGCATAACCATTTGCTTGCACAGTTTCAAACTCTTTCGCACTAATCGTACGCGTCTTGACAAGTACATCCGGCATTAAAAACGCGCCACGTATTAAGATGTTATGGTGCTGCAGTTTTTTCCTAAGCATTTCACGCAAATATAATGCAATTTGTAAAAACATACCTGAGCCCGTGCCGCCAGCTAACGATGTGACAATAATCACGCGAACACCATACTCAGTTTGATCACTGGTGACAGGAAATATTTTTTCAATTTCTTGCCAAAAAGCAGTTAATTTATCTTCTTTCATCGCTGCCCGTAAAGCTAGACGTGAAATGACACGAAGTTGGCCAGCTCCTTCTGTTAACGGCTTATCTAAAATAGTAGGATCCATCGGAAACCATTCCGGAATCGTTGGATCCCCCGCAATATATTCTCGCGGTGTTTTACTAGAACTAGTTTGTGTCTTAAACTTACGAATGTGCTCAAATTTACTTAATGTATTCACATCTGTATCAAACACATGCATCGCTACCTTTTTACGTCGTTCTTCTGGTAACTTTTCATATACTTGATGAGTAACAGTACTACCGATTCCACCTAAGCCAATTAAAATTGTTGGAACTTGTAATGTCATGTGAACCACCTTCCTATTAGTATGTATTCAAAAAGAAGGATAAAGAGAGCCGAGCAGTTCGAAGCTCAACAGCCGGGAGGATACGAAGCTTAGCTGTACTACTTGAGTACTGGGCTTTTCGAACTTTCTATTATTCACATTCGTATCGATAAATTTCTTTCCCATACCCTCGATCAATCAGTAAAATCTCATTCGGATATAATGTCTTATGCTCATTCCCGGCCTCTTCCTCTGTGATAAACATACCGTCAATAATCATACCAATCACTTGCGATTCCTTTGCGACAAATACAGACTTCGATCCTTTTTTTGCTATAAAAGTTACCGATTGCACAGTCTTTCGCTCTGCTCGAAATGGAATACCAAAATAATGTTTCCACCACTTGTTTCTTAGTAATTCTGGTTCAGATTGATACAGCCAATCTTTCGCTACTTCTTGATCCCATTCGTAGTACAACATTGCTTTCCGATGAAACCTCGGCCGGACAATCCACCCTAAAATAAGAATCGCAACAAGCAAAAATAGTAATGCAACTGGGATTACGAATTGAAAGATTAGCGAATAACGTTCCCAAAATGGTGCATTTTGAATATGAAACGAAATCGTTTTCTTTACTTCTTGTAACTTTGAATCGTTTATAGTGATGGTAGCTTCTATGGTGCCGGTAGCTGTAAAATTGAATGTATCGGAGTAGTAAGGACGAGGATAAATATAAATTTGATTGCCATGTTTCCGCAGTTCGTAGTTGATCGATTGATGAGATGTGACACCTGTAGATTGTAATAGTTTCTTTACTTCCACTTCTGTCATCGGTTCACCATTCAGTAAGGGCTGCAAGACAAATGGTTTACTCTTTTCTAAATTTGTCACCTTTTCTTCATAGTTTTTCGTAATGACCTGTAAAGATAGTTTTGGTTTAGGTACCGATTCAATTCGGAATTCTCTTGTTTGCCTGTAAAATCCTTTTATATTCATATGAATTTTCCCACGTACTGCCTGTTTTCCAACTTGTGTTTCATAATAGAATCGTTTTCCCTTACTATCCCATTTCATTGGATACATCTTTCCATCTAGTTCTACTTCTGCTTGAAAATAAGAAGATTGAATTGGTAAATCCGTCGGCTTCGCTTCGATTACTGCTTTTGTTCCCTCATACATTTCCTCAACGTTTTTTTTCGCTTTATCCTCTTTATCGTAAGTAGAAACGGTATAATCAAGTGCTGGTTCAACAAGTACTTTCAGCCCTTCTTTCACAATATCTCTATCAATTTCTAGCGTATATGTCCCTGGTTTCATCACTTCGCCATTCGTAGCACTAATATGGGTAATACCACCATATAATTTTGATTCTCCTGGTGCATGAATCGAAAAGAACGATTGTACTGCTAATGGTTTAGAAAGTTGTTCTATTTGATATTGTGATACATTAGAAGATTGTTGCACCAGTGTCATTCTTTTTAATGGAAACGGTGTCGTAATCTCTAATTTATTTCCATATATATTCGTTTTCACAACAGATTCAGCAGAAGAAAATGGATCTCGATTCGCAACCAAGGCCGCAGCTTGGTTTACACTCTCAATGACCCCATCTTCCCCACTTGTTGGCATGATGATGCCATTTATTTCTTTCTTCCAAATTTCTTTGAACGTATTCATCTGTTGTTGCTCTTGCTGACCTAAATTTTCTTCCATTGTTATTAAAACTGGATGCAATGATATTTTTTTTGATTCCATTTCTTTTTTAAATCGTCCTAGTTTCTGTGTGATTTGTTCTTTACCATCAGTCTTTTCCTTTTCGAGTTCATTAAATGCTCCGTCAGTTAATACAATAAGCCAAAATTCACGTTTTCCATTTATGTCTGCTTCCTTTTTAATAGATTGCATTGCTGTTTCTACAGCACGAAACGGCGTATTTAAATAGTTCTTCCACACTCCAATTTCATTAATTTCTGTTTGTCTTTTTTCATTGGTCAGCGTTACATTTAACGCTTCAGTAGGACGACTCATTGGAACATATGAAAATTTATCTTTTTCATCTAATAATGCAACTAAACTTTGCAAAGCATAATTGGCATATTTCCAGCGATCGTTATTTCTCATGCTGCCAGAATCATCATATACAAGTGAAACGACCCTTTCTTTTGCCTCCTCTCCTTTTGCAAAAGTAAAAAAAGGATTCAAACATAATAATAGAAAAAAGATGAATGTGGCACAGATTCGAATCTTCATGATGAGGCTTCGCCACCTTTGTAGACAAATTCCTATGTTTAAATTTATGAAGAGAAACAAGATATATGACTTGTATTTTCAGACAAACAGGCTCTCATAATTTAATTATGTAAACAATATTGCTAAAATAAAAAATCTCATTCTGTTGAGCATTACCTTATAAATTCTGATTAATTGTGCATCTTATAGGATTTATTTTTCACATAAACAAGCCTGCATGGAACAAAAATGAGAACTACAAGCTCTTACTACATTTTATATGGAAAATCACTGTAAAAAAGTTTGATTCCCTTACACCCTATCATATACATAAAAAACACGCCTATAAAAGCGTGTTTTTTACTGTTTTACATATACTTCAACAATAGGATTATCTTTACGATCCGCATGCAAACGAATCTTCTCTTCACTTGTACGATAAATACTTGCTAATAACATGATAGTTAACAAATTAGGAGTTTTTCCATCACTCCCAAGTTTTCGTTCAAGTGTTTCTCTATATTCAAAATCTAAATCTCCTTGTATATATGTATACACTTCAAATCCATCTTTCAAATCACAAACGATTCTGTCAATAACATCTGCTCCTATTTGCTTTTCCATTTCACTGCGAAGGGCATTCGTAAATTCATTCCAAGGCACTTCATACGTTTGAAATTGATCTTTAGGTTCCATAGGTCCCACTCCTTTTTCACATACACTCTTCCCATATCTTTTCCCTTTCTTATAACAATTATGAAACTTAGGTCAATCATACAAGCCGCCCTTGTCCCAATAACATATTGTATTACTGTAATACGGAAGGAGGAAAGAACATGCATAGACAAAAATGTTATAATACTTGCCGACGTTATTTAGGTAAAGTTGTACGAATTGAAGATCGTGATGGTTATATTCATCTTGGTAAAATTGTTGATGTAACAGATGATTCTGTTTGGATTACGCCAATTCATCGTCCATCTTTTGATACAGGTTTTGGATATTATGATGCATATGCAAATGGTGGTTGTGATTGTTGCGGTGGCATAGGTCAATGTGACCATTGTGGATTTGGTTTTGATAGATGTTGCGATAGGGGTTTTTGTGGCGGTGGTGCCGTTCAATTAGCTTTCGGGTTTATTTTTGGTATTACTTTAGCTGCATTATTTTTCATCTAATGTACAAAGGGAGCTGACTGCATTTTTAGTCAACTCCTTTAATATACTGTTTTATTTCTCACAAATAAATATCCGGTGCCCTAATATATGTTGGTACATATGCAATACTCGCTCGTGTTGTACCCATGCATCATATAATTCGGTCGGAATAAATTGTGACATGTTCCATTCTGGCTCTTCCATTTGTCCTGCGATCGTCTCCGCAATCGTAGCTCCACCTACAATTGTTACCCTTTTGAATTTTTCCATTTGAAATAAGTCAATCCATTCTGTTTCTGTTTGTAATTCCTTTATTCCATATAACTGTATTATTTTATCCTCCTCTTCTTTTGTTATATGCTTTTCAATTATCATTTCAATAACAATAAGTTTCCCGTTCTTTCGCAAGACACGATAACATTCAGGAATTACCTGCTCTTTGTTCGTGAAAGCAAGTACAGATTCTCCCAGTACAAGATCAAATTGCTCGTCGAAAAGCGGTAATTTCTCAGCACTTCCTTGAATTAGCTCAATTTGTAACTGTTCTTGTAACCATCTATTTTTTGCTTTTTGAACCATAATCTCATTATTTTCAACTGCTGTGACGTTATAACCATATTGTTTTTTCATATAAGCTGCTGTCCGTCCTGTTCCGCAACCTATTTCAAGTACATTTGCTTCACGGTGTAATGGCAACTGTGCCAATAACTGTTTCGTTAACGTAAAACCACCAGGGTGTGCACTCCCAATTCCATAATAGGCTAAAAAATCAATGTATATATTCCGTTTCATAGGATTCTCCTTCATTTTTTCTATATTACCTATATTCATACAAATAAAAAACGGTGCAAAATAAAAAAGCATTTCTAAGGTGGATTTAGTTCTCCTTAGAAATGCTTTTATCCTCATTACTTACTATTTTCTTCTGTTACATAAGCCCACTTGAAACTGTATTCTGGACTAATGTTATGTTTTACAACACCTTTTACGTTTGGTCTCATTACATACGATCTAGCACTTTGGAATAATGGTACAAGTGCTACATCCTCTTCAAGCAACAGTTTTTCTGCCTTCCCTAACTCTCCCCAACGTTTCTTCGCATCTGCCATTAGCTCTGTCTTACCTTGTTTGATGATTTCATCATATTTTGGATTCGAGTAGCTCATTTGGTTTTGAGAATTTGTTGATTCGAACATATCTAGGAATGTCATTGGATCCGCGTAATCTGGGCTCCATCCAGCATATGAGAAATCGTAATCTTGATCAGATTCTAATTTTAACTTTTGTTTGAACGGTTGCATTTTAATATTTACTGTTACACCTTTTAAATTTTTCTCGATTTGGTCTTTTACATATTCTCCAACTTTTTTCGCATTACTTGTATCATAGTTTAAGAACTCTAGTGTCACTTGATCTTTACCAAGTTCTTTTTTCGCTTCTTCCCATGCTGCCGCCGCTTTTTTCGTATCATTCTTTAAGCCGTTTTTAAACTCCTCTTGGAAGTCTTTCCCATCAGGACTTTTTGCTAATCCGTTCGCTACTAAGTAATCTGCAGGTTTAGAACCATCATTTAAAATTACATTTGCCAAATCCTTTTTATTAATTGACAATGCAATGGCTTCACGCAATTTTTTGCTCTTTAATGGTGTATCTTGACCACCGCGCTTTTGATTTAAACGTAAGAAGAATGTGCCTGGTTCAGAATATACACCAAACTCTTCTTTGTTATTTCTATATTTATCAACAAACTCTCCACTTAATAAAGTAAAGTCAATCTCACCACTATCATATAGATTTACACGAGTTGCCATATCTTTAACAACACTGTAGTTAACTTCATCTAACTTCACAGTCTTTTTATCCCAATAACTATCATTTTTCTTCAGTTTCCATCCTTGCTCATGTTTCCAATCAGTTAGAACAAACGGTCCATTATAAACTGTAGTATCGGATTCTAAACCGTATTTATCTCCTTTTTCTTTTACGAACTTTTCATTTAGTGGATAATACGATACAAATGCCGTTAAGTTCAAGAAATATGGAGTTGCTCTTTCTAGCTCAACTTCAAGTGTATAATCATCTACTGCTTTTGCACCTAGTGTAGATACTTCTGCTTTTCCTTGATTAATCGCTTCTGCATTTTTAATGTAATATGCAATAAACGCATACTCTGCAGCTGTCTTTGGATCTACTAACCTTTGCCATGCATACACGAAGTCTTTCGCTGTTACTGGATCACCGTTTGACCATTTTGCATCTTTACGAAGTTTGAATGTATATTTTTTGCCATCCTCACTTTTTGTGCTGGATTCAGCTGCAGCTGGGATTGGCTTATTATCTTTATCAAGGCGATATAATCCTTCCATTGTATTCCCTAAGATTTGAGAACCAAGTGTATCCGTATTTTTAGAAGTATCCATCGTTGGAATTTCGTTTGTTTCTGTACGATTTAATACTTGCTTTGCTGCATATTTAATATCAGATTTCTTATCTTCGCCACTACTAGAGGACGTATTAGTTTTCTTATCCCCACCTGATCCCGAGCATGCTGTTAATGCCATACTCATTGCTAAAACTGGTGCTACAACCGCTGTGAATTTTTTCATCTTTTTCTTTTTCACTTTTTGTACCCTCCCTAAATTATATGTACGATGCCACTCTTGAGAGATTTCCTGATGTCTATTTTGTTATCAGAAAATTCTTATTAATTAATATTCTACTATTTTTTCTAAGTTTGTAAAGTTATTTTTAAAAATTCAGAAAATATTTTTTCTATAATAATGATTCCCTTTTTAATAGTACAATTACAAGATTCTCCCCATCTACTATATGAACCCTGGGATCATCTTATTCGTCTCTCTTTTTTCGAATTCTATATTTAACCTTCTTTCCCCTTATATAACCGATATAAATTTAATACTTCCCTTCAACTCTTAATCAATTTGAGATTATATTTATCTTAAAAATTTATAAATAGTACTTTTATTGCATAGTTTATACATCGTGATTTTTTTTAGTAATAAAACAATTAATAAAGTACAACTTTAATCAGTGTGGATTTTCTTCATCTCCCACTGATTATCCCCATGAAAAAGCACCTCCAAAAATAGTTTATCTACCTTTGGAAATGCTTTTCTAATTCAACATTATTTTTTGTCTTCCTCAGTTACATAAGCCCACTTAAAGCTATATTCTGGACTGATATTATGTTTTACAATTCCTTTTACGTTTGGTTTCATTGCATACGCACTGCCTCTTTGATATAACGGCACCATCGCTACATCTTCTTCAAGCAATAGTTTTTCTGCTTTTCCTAACTCCTCCCAACGTTTCTTCGCATCAGACATTAATTCATTCCCTGCCTTTTTAACCATTTCATCATATTTTGGGTTTGAATAGCTCATTTGGTTATAAGGGCTCTTCGTTTCAAACATATCGATAAATGTCATCGGATCCGCATAGTCTGGGCTCCAACCTGCGTAAGAGATTTCATAGTCTTGCGCTGATTCTAGTTTTAACTTTTGTTTAAACGGCTGGATTTTCGTATTAATTGTTACACCTTTTAAGTTTTTCTCAATTTGGTCTTTTACATAATCAGCAACTTTTTTCGCTGTTCCATCATCATAACTTAACAATTCTATTGCCACTTGGTCTTTCCCCAGCTCTTTTTTCGCTTCTTCCCATGCTGCGGCTGCTTTTTTCGTGTCTTGCTTTAAACCATTTTTAAATGTTTCTGTGAAATCTTTACCGTCTGGACCATTTGCTAGTCCTTTTGGTACTAATTGATCTGTTGCTTTGGAGCCGTTGTTTAAGATAACATTTGCTAAACCTTTTTTATCAATTGATAATGCAATTGCTTCACGTAACTTTTTACTTTTCAGCGGCGTATCTTGACCTCCACGTTTTTCATTTAAACGTAAGAAGAAAGTGCTTGATTCTGCATACTCACCATACTCATCTTTCTTTGGTTTATATTTATCAACAAACTCACCTGATAATAATGTAAAGTCAATTGCGTTAGTATCATATAAGTTCACTTTTGTAGCTACGTCTTTTACAACACTATAATTAATTTCTTCTAGTTTCACACTCTTTTTATCCCAATACTTATCATTTTTCTTCAATTTCCAACCTTGTTCATGCTTCCACTCAGACATTACGAATGGTCCATTATATACAACTGTATCCGCCTCTAAACCGAATTTCTCTCCTTTTTCTTTCACAAACTTTTCATTTAACGGGTAATACGATGGAAATGCTGTTAAATTTAAAAAGTATGGAACTGGTTTTTCTAATTCCACTTCAAGGGTATAATCATCAACTGCTTTAGCACCTAATGTAGATAGCTCTGCTTCTCCTTTATTAATCGCTTCTGCATTTTTAATATAGTAAGCAATAAACGCATATTCAGAAGCTGTGTTTTTATCAAGTAAGCGCTGCCATGCAAACACGAAATCTTTCGCTGTTACTGGATCACCGTTTGACCATTTTGCATCTTTACGAAGCTTAAACGTATATTTTTTACCATCTTCACTTTTCGTGCTGGATTCAGCTGCAGCTGGGATTGGTTTATTATCTTTATCAAGGCGATATAGCCCTTCCATCGTGTTCCCTAAAATTTGCGAACCAAGTGTATCTGTTGATTTTGAAGTATCCATTGTTGGAATTTCCTGATTTTCTGTACGATTTAATACTTGTTTTGCCGCATATTTAATATCCGATTTCTTCTCTTCACCACTATTAGACGTTGTACTTGTCTTCTTATCTCCACCTGATCCCGAGCATGCTGATAATGCCATACTCATTGCTAAAACTGGCGCTACAACCGCCGTTAGCTTCTTAATCTTTTTCTTTTTCATTTGTATACCCTCCCTAATTTTATGTACGATAATACCTCTCTATTTTTCTGATATATTTATATTATCAGAAAATTCTTATTAATTAATATTCTACTGTTTTTTTATGTTTTGTAAAGTTATTTTTTGAAAATCCAGAAAATACTTTCTACTATAATAACGATGTGCTTTCGTTACACTAATTTGCAAGAAATTACCATTCACTATATGAGAAAAGTATATTTCTTATTCTATATATACCTTCTAGTAACGAAAGCCTCTATAAGTAAGATTCACTACATAGAAAAAAGCACCTCTAAAAGTAGACACCCTACCTTTAGAAATGCTTTTATCTTCATTACTTACTATTTTCTTCTGTTACGTAAGCCCACTTGAAGCTATATTCTGGACTGATGTTATGTTTTACAACACCTTTTACGTTTGGTTTCATTACATATGATCTAGCATTCTGATGTAATGGTACAAGCGCTACATCTTCTTCAAGCAACAGTTTTTCTGCCTTCCCTAACTCTTCCCAACGTTTCTTCGCATCTGCCATTAACTCTGTTTTTCCTTTTTTGATGATTTCATCATATTTCGGATTTGAGTAACCCATTTGGTTTTGAGAGTTTGTTGATTCGAACATATCTAAATATGTCATTGGATCCGCATAGTCTGGGCTCCAACCAGCATATGAGAAGTCATAATCTTGTTCAGATTCTAACTTTAACTTTTGTTTGAACGGCTGCATTTTAATATTTACTGTTACACCTTTTAAGTTTTTCTCAACTTGGTCTTTTACATATTCACCAACTTTTTTCGCATTACTTGTATCATAGTTTAAGAACTCTAGTGTCACTTGATCTTTACCAAGTTCTTTTTTCGCTTCTTCCCATGCTGCCGCTGCTTTTTTCGTATCATTCTTTAAGCCGTTTTTAAACTCCTCTTGGAAGTCTTTCCCATCAGGACTTTTTGCTAACCCTTTTGGTACTAAGTAGTCAGCAGGCTTAGAACCATCATTTAAGATTACATTTGCTAAATCTTTTTTATTAATTGACAACGCAATCGCTTCACGTAATTTCTTGCTCTTTAATGGTGTATCTTGACCACCGCGTTTTTGGTTTAAACGTAAGAAGAATGTACTTGGTTCAGAATATACACCAAACTCTTCTTTGTTATTTCTATATTTATCAACAAACTCTCCACTTAATAAAGTAAAGTCAATCTCACCACTATCATATAGATTTACACGAGTTGCCATGTCTTTAACAACACTGTAGTTAATCTCATCTAACTTCACATTCTTTTTATCCCAATAACTATCATTTTTCTTCAGTTTCCATCCTTGCTCATGTTTCCAATCAGTTAGAACAAACGGTCCATTATAAACCACTGTATCAGATTCTAAGCCGAATTTCTCTCCTTTTTCCTTTACAAACTTTTCATTTAATGGGTAGTACGATGGGAATGCTGTTAAGTTTAAGAAATACGGAACTGCGTTTTCTAGTTCAACTTCAAGTGTGTAATCATCTACCGCTTTTGCACCTAGTGTAGATACTTCTGCTTTTCCTTGATTAATCGCTTCTGCATTTTTAATGTAATATGCAATAAATGCGTACTCTGCAGCTGTCTTTGGATCTAACAAACGTTGCCACGCATACACGAAGTCTTTCGCTGTTACTGGATCACCGTTTGACCATTTTGCATCTTTACGAAGTTTAAATGTATATTTTTTGCCATCTTCACTTTTCGTGCTGGATTCAGCTGCAGCTGGGATTGGCTTATTATCTTTATCAAGACGATATAATCCTTCCATTGTATTCCCTAAGATTTGTGATCCAAGAGTATCTGTACTTTTGGAAGTATCCATCGTTGGAATTTCGTTTGTTTCTGTACGATTCAGTACTTGTTTTGCTGCTAATTTAGCATCAGATTTACTATCACTTCCGCTTGAATTCGTACTTGTTTTTTTGTCTCCACCTGTAGAACATGCCGTTAATGCCATACTCATTGCTAAAACTGGTGCTACGACTGCTGTTAGTTTTTTCATCTTTTTCTTTTTCACTTTTGTACCCTCCCTAATTTCTTGTACGTTTCTAGATTAAGAAATTTCTGATAATTCTGTTTTTCTTTATATTCTTATCAAAAGATTTCTATTAACTATTATTCTACTAATTTTTTGTTTTTTGTAAAGTATTATTATTAAAAATTTTATAAAAATTATTTTATTGCACTAATATTCATAAACATGCCACTACGTTGATATAGCATTTTTTTGTATTCCTACATGCATTTGATTTTTCTTCTATTTATTCCAATTGTAAAGAAAACTCTTCTGAATTATTGTTAATAAATAATGTATAATTCTAGTAAATCCTTTCTTAACAAAATATAAAAGCAGACATTTATAATTATCTGCTTTACTAAAAAATTTTTATATTGTGTGTGCTATACTTCTTAACCCTCTTCATCTTCTTTTTTAATTTGCTGTTCACTTAATTCAAGATGGCTTTGAAGTTTATTACTAAGTTCTCTTAAACTCTTTATGTCTGGATTATAATAATATACTCGTTCACCATTCGGACCATTTGGTAAATATAGATCATCTCCGGTTAATTGTATTTTCTCAATTGAAGCATTTAAACCATATTTGTAAAACGACAGCATATCAGCCAAAGCTAAGTTTGTCTTAAAATCACCGTCTACAGTATCAATCATTTTCCCTATTTTTGTAACAGACCCTACGCTTTTTAATTTTTTTAAGATTGCTTCAATGACGAGTTGCTGACGCAGTCCTCTCATAGCATCACTATCAATATGCCGCGTTCTTGCAAGAGCGAGTGCTTGTTCACCAGTTAATGTTTGTATTCCTTTTTTCAAATGGATAGCATCAGGCTCATCTTTACTATTTTGTTCAGAAAACTCAATCGGAACATCTATTTCAATGCCACCTAAATCATCAACAATTTTTATAAACGAATTGAAATTGAATTTCACAAAATAATCAACCGGTACATGTAATAATTTTTCTACTGCTTCAACAGAAGCTTGTGGCCCTCCATCCTTTCCATTCTTTACAAAACCTCTTCCATATGCATGAGTTATTTTATCCTTTTTCTTTTCAATTGGAACATATGTATATGTATCACGTGGTATACTAATTAATTTGACTGTTTTATCATCTTTATTAAAAGTCGCTAATAATAATGCATCTGTATGAAACGAACCATTGTATTCTTTTTGACGCTCCTTATTTTCATCAATACCCATAATTAAGAGAGAAACATTATTGGTTATTGGCTTTACAACTTCCTCACGTAAGTCAGATTTCTCACCACGCGCTAGGCTGAGAGATGCTTTTTGCACCGCATTTGAAGCTTTATTGTATAGGTACGCACCGTATCCAACGCCACTAGCTAACAAGATCCCTAAAAATATGCCTATGACTCTTCTTTTTTTAGATTTTTTCTTATTCTTTTTTTCACGTGAAAGTACACTCTTCTCCACATCATTTCCCCCGATTCTTATTATTCTATACAAATTAAAAACTGACAAAATGACAAATTCCTTATTTACTCAATACATTTTTCAATTTTTCATATGAAGATACATCTTTTTGATATACGTTTTCATTTATTCTTTTATTTATTTGTATCTTTTCTGTAGTAATAGAATACTGAATCATCCCTTTATCGAAACTAAGAAAATTTAGCATGATTCCCGTATTTTTTTCAACAATCATTTCAAATTCCCCTTGTAAATCTTCTGATGTACTAACAGGCATCTCTATATTTATAACGCCCTCTATTTTGTAACAATCTAATCCAAGATACTTTATTTCTTTGAAATTCCAATCTTTATATCTAATTAACAAATCTGCAAACTCAGATTGAATACTGTATGTAGCGAATCCGACATATTCACCGTCATACCGTTTCTTCTCTCCTACTTTATTAAAGACCCTTTCGGTAGGAGTTAATTTTAGTAATTCTTTGTTTTTTGGTTCAGGCCTCCAATCCACTTCTTTATAAGTAGCATCTTTATCATTAAATTCCTGTCTTTTTCCATTGTTATATAAAATCGTCATTTTCTTTGATTGCCTATCCTCTTTAGAAGAAATTCCCCTCTTATTCTCTGTATCAATTGCATACTTGTAAGTAGTAATAAGATGAGATGAACTCGTATATTCTTCAAATTGGCCTGTTACATTTTTAAAATAATCAATTGAATCTAGCATTCTTTGATGAATCTTTTCTTTTTCAGGATAATTCACGTTAGATTTTGTTTCTTCTTCATTTTCATAATCTGAAAATGCTTTTTTCGTTACATATTCAAATACCCCACCTTTTTGCGCAAAACTTTGCACAGAAAATTCAAGCATAGAAACGAGTGATAATACCATTATTACCGCACTAACAGCCATAACTTGAACTCTATAAGATTTCTTTTGAACAGGAATATTATGTAACGTATCACTAATTTTCTGATTCAAATGCTCTGGTAACAATGTCTTTTCTTTTTCTATTCGCTTTTTCAGATTTTCATCAAACAGTTTGTCTCTATCCATCGTATTAGCACCCCCTATTCCATTTTTAATTGCTCCTGTAGTTGTTCTCTTGCTCTCGACAATCTTGATTTAACTGTACCTTTTGGGATTTCTAATAGTGTTGCAATATTTTCTTGATTCATATCCTCGTAATAATACAACACTGTTACAGCTCTTAATTCTTCATTTAAGGACTGAATTGCATTATGCAAGTCTAGATCTTCGTAATCGTCAAACGATATCATCTGATAATCACTCTCTTCCATTGCGATTACTTTTTTATATGACCGGATTATTTCATTACAATGATTAATTAAAATTCGTATTAACCATGTTTGAAAAAACTCCTCATTTTTAAGTTTTTTTATATTTTCATACGCTTTCAAAATTGTTGTTTGCATCGCATCTTCTATATCAACTTCATCATGTAGCATTGCTTTTGCAATACGATAAAGCTTAACTTTATGTGTATGTATTAAGGAAACAAATGCTTCATGATTACCTTTTTTAGCTAAAGAAACATCCGTCTCTTCTTTCACCATAGTTTTATATAACGGTAGTACTTTCACTGTTTGTCCTCCTGTTTTATTTCTCTCAATAAAACTTTACACTTATTAGACGGTTTAGTGCGATAAAAGGTTCATTTTTTTCTTAATTTTCCAGAAATAAAAAAGATAGTTAATTCCTTTATGAACTAACTATCTTTTCAACCATATTCATCTACAGCGGCAAGTCTCTCTTCTTGAACAACACAATCGCTACTGCAAAGATACAAATAGCACCGCAAGTTAACCCAATACTCACCGGCCATATGTTATATGTTCCTGCTACAATTTCTTCTGGACGGAACAGTGAGAATAATGATATATTTCTCATCCATTCTAGCTTATCACTTAATTTCCCCACCATATTTAATACATAAAATAAAATGGTTAGACTTGCTGAATAGCTAAGAGCTTTTCTTTCATCATTACATAGACAAGAAAATAAAAATGAATAGGCACTGACTACCAAAAATATAAGTCCCCCTACTAAATTCATCTTGAAAAATAATTCTTGATTTAGATTATTGTCTTTTAAGAACAACTCTGCTCCTAATACACCAGCTCCGTACGTAGCAAGTGTAATAATCAGTAATCCAAGAATAAGAACTACTGCTTGTGTTATTGCAATCTTCACTCTAGATACAGGTGTTGCTAGTAAATACGCCATCGCTCCTTTATCTACATAATGAGCTATTAAGTGCGTCGCAACTGTTACACTAAAAACCGTCAAAATGATAATAAACAACATGCCATAGTATTCACCCGCTAAGAACTCACTTACATTTTGAATCGGAGTTTCCATACCAACTATTTTCTTCACACTCTCTGGCATAGCACCTATCAGTTCATTTAACCCTTTTGCTGATACGAGTGATGGGAATATCCAAATTAACAACCATAAATAAAGAGCCGCACCAATCGAATAACTCCATATACTTTTTGAATTTTCTTTAAAGCTAGCTAAAAACAGCTGTTTATTCATGGTTTGCACCCTCTTTCGCATCATAATAATGCATAAATAAATGTTCCAAATCCATAGCTCTCGTTTGAAGTGCTTTTACATTATACTGTGCAAGTATTTGTAATACTTCCTGATAATTCCCCTGCACAATAACAGATGCTGTATTCCCCTTCACTGCTTCAAATTGCAAATTTTTCTTTTGTAAAGACCGCATTTCCTCTTGAGAGGACACTGTTACATCCATTACCTGTCTTCTCATCCCCTGTAAATCATGAATATTTTCCACTGTTACAAGACGTCCTTCTTTAATAATCGCTACTCGGTCACATGTCCGCTCGATTTCTGTGAAAATATGTGACGACATAAGGATTGTCTTTCCTTTTTGTTTTTCTTCTAGTATTAAATCAATAAAAGTTTGTTGCATAAGTGGGTCTAATCCCGATGTTGGTTCATCTAGAATTAACACCTCTGGATCATGCATAAATGCAGCAACAATGCCTACCTTTTGTTTCATCCCTTTAGACATTTTTCGAATCGGTGTTTTCACATCAAATTGTAATCTTTCAATAAGCTCATCACGTCGTTTTGTTTCTTTCAATCCTCGCATACCTTGCATTAGTTTTAAAAATTCTAATCCATTCATTCCTTCTGTAAAAGAAATTTCTCCTGGCAAATAACCAACTTCTCTTTGGATTTTCGCAGCCTCATTCCAGCAATCTAATCCAAAAATTTCTGCATGACCAGCTGTTGGTTTGATAAATCCCATTAAATTACGAATCGTCGTTGATTTTCCTGCACCATTCGGTCCTAGGTAACCGAAAACTTCACCTTCTTTTACTTGAAAAGTAATATCAAATAACCCTTTTCCATTTGAAAATTGCTTTGTGATATTTTGGACTGAAATCATTATCCCACCTCATTTTTTGAAATATTTAACTGTTTATATTTCAAAATCATTGTACTCCTCTCCAATTATATTAGCAATAACTTTTTGAAATTTTCACAATCCTATATTTCAAATTTATTGTCTTCATCTTTATTTTCTTGTATATTTTAGGTGAGGTGATTGTATTGAACGGGTTTGAAAAAGTGAAAGAAAAGAAAAAACGCGCCATTAAAGACGCGGCATTGTTATTATTTTCAGAACGTGGATTTAACGAAGTAAAAATAGAGGATATTGCAAAAAAAGCGAAAGTATCCCAAGTGACGATTTATAACCATTTTGGGAGTAAAGACGCTCTTTTTAGAGAACTTATTCAAGAATTTGCGACTACTGAATTCCAATACTATAAAGAGCTAGCATCCGAAAACAGGCCTTTCCATGAAATACTGCATAAAATGATTGTTAGAAAAATGGAAAGCGGCGGATTATTTCATCCTGACATGTTGTTGCAAGTGATCCAAAGAGATTCAGAGCTTCGCGAATTTATATATCGTTATCAAAATGAAACCATCCTGCCTTGGTTTTTAGAGATATTAGAACATGCACAACGTAACAATGAAATTAATCCCAACCTTTCAAAAGAAATGATGTTACTATACATTCAAATGTTCAGTAAATTAGGTGATGACTACGGGCCTCAATTATTGGAAGGAGATCGCGAAAAACATATTCAAGATATTGTTACGATGTTTTTTTATGGGCTTTCTAATCCTGAAAATAATATTTAGAAAAATTAGGCATACAATTCAAAGACTCGGTTCACATCATACTATAAATAAAAAAGACACGAAATCGTGTCTTTTTTTATTTATAGTAAAATCACCTTGCCTGTTGTACTACTTTCAATTGCATATTCGATTAATCGAATCACTTGTAAACCGTCTTCAGCTGTTACAGGAGGTTGCACACCATTTACTATACTATCTCGAATTCCTTTATAATACATTTCATAGCATCCCACTTCTGTTGGAATGCGTTTTTCTTCCTCTTCTGTTTCTAAAACAGTAAAATTACTTTCACTATCTTCTCCATATCCATTGTCACCTGGCTTCATACCAGCTTTTAATTGGTCTTCTTGTGAATCCATACCATATTTTACAATCGAACCTTTATCCCCATGAACATTGAAATGAGGTCCCGCATGTTTCACATAACTACTACTGTGTAAAATGACACGCATGTTTCCATAATGAAGTGCAATATGGAAGTAATCATCCGTTTCTGCTCCAGGCCGTTGTTTTACTACATCTGCACTAATGGCATCTGGTTTTCCAAACAAATGTAATGCTTGGTCAATTAAATGCGATCCTAAATCATATAAAATCCCTGAACCTGGTAAATTCTTTTCACGCCAGCGATCACGTACATGAGGACGGAAACGATCAAAATGTGCTTCATATGTATACACATTCCCAATTTGTTTTTCCTCAATCAATTTCTTTATTGTTAAGAAATCATTATCAAAGCGGCGATTATGATACACACTAACAACTACATCATGCTCTTTCGCCAATCTAATAAGCTCTTCTCCTTCTTCAACTGAAACAACAAACGGTTTTTCTACAACGACATGTTTACCATGCACAATAGCTTCTTTTACAAATGGAAAATGCGTTGTATTTGGTGACGTAATAACAACAAGGTCAATGTCATCTCTTGTCACTAATTCATCAATATTACTAACAACCTGCACATTCGGTAACGCTTGTTTCACTATATCTTCTTTTGAAGATACAATCGCACGAATATCATATTCATCAATCGTTTGTAATAAAGGGATGTGAAATGTAGTACTAGAAAATCCAAATCCGACAATCCCTACTCCTATTTTTTTCATATATTCCTCCATATTTGAGAACGATTTCATAGTTATTATATCAAGTTTTATTTTATTTACATAACCATTTGCTCATTCTTAGATTGATACAAATGAAGGAAAACTTTATTCAGTAGGGTTTTATTCATAACCCGCTGATTATTAGCTCTTACCGATCCGGATTTTATAAGCAGTTGAGTCTCACCTAATTTCTTTGCTTTTACTGAGTTTTGAAGTGGTGATCTTACTGCCCACGCATAGCGGGAGAAAAATATAGAAGATAAGGAAAATTGTCCTCATTGCCATCAAGCTAAGAAAACTATTGTCCGCCCTAAGCACTAACTCTTTACATTTATCTCATCTTATTTACTTTATTCTTCTATAAGATTTTATAAACACAAAATTTTCTCAATATACAAAACAAAAACATAATTTATAATAACTCTTGAGCTAATCATTTTGCAATTACTCATGTTCTATTTTCTAAAAGCCTTTATTACATGATTTTCATCTCTTAAACAAGGAAGGTTGAAGTTATGAGCAATACAAAAAAACTAGAATACATATTGTTTAGTAGCTGGTGTATTTCTTTTATTGCAACCATCGGGAGTTTATATCTATCTGAAATAATGAAATATGAGCCCTGTACATTATGCTGGTACCAACGTATTCTCATGTATCCACTAGTTCTTTTACTAGGGACGGCTATTATACGGAAAGATTATAGGATTGGGATTTACAGTTTGGTTCTCGCTATCATTGGTGCATGTATAGCTGCTTATCACTATTCCCTTCAAAAAATCCCATTTTTATCTGAAAACGGAACATCATGTGGGAGAATACCTTGCACAGGTGATTATTTAAATTGGTTCGGATTTATTACAATCCCATTTCTCGCTCTAATAGCCTTTCTTATTATTATTATTTGTGGCTTTATTCTTATTAAAGTAAGCAAGGAGAGAAACAGTATATGAAAAAAATGCTTTTTTTCATGATTACTATTTTATCAATATTTACACTTATTTTTATTCTAACCAATAAAGGAACAGAAAGTAAAAAAACCACAAGTACTGAAAAGGTAGATTATTATAAAAATCAAATTACCCCCGAACAATTGCAACAAGATCTATCAAATCACAAAACAAAAGTAGTTTATTTTTACAAAACGACCTGTCCGCATTGCCAAAAGATTTCACCAATTGTAGTTCCTATGGCAAAAAATATGAATATCGATATGCAAGTTTTGAATCTAGAAGAGTATAAACAAGGTTGGACTATGTTTCAGATAAAAGGAACACCTACAATTATTTCTTACAAAGATGGAAAGGAAATGAATCGTATATTAGGAGAACAACCTTTACAAACGTTTCAAACATGGTTTGAAAACAACAAATAAGAATTTTTGTTTTACCAAAAACACTATTTTTTCAAACTAGTAACTAGAGTATTGATAAAGAAACAAACATTAGCTTTATTTTTAAACATACATTCTATTCATTTATGGGGAGAAAGGGGCTCTCCCTCATGCTTATCAATCTTAAATAAAAGATGATACTTGATAGGTATGCGGGGGATTCCCCATCTGCAATAAAATATAATTTATTAGGAGGTAACACGTATGTTTAAAAAAGTTGCATTATCAATTGCTTCAGTAGCAGTAGCTGGTTCAGTTTTATTTGCAAGTCAATCGGTAACGGAAGCTGCTTTTTATCCGGTACAAAAAACAGGTTCTGGGCTAGATCTTCGTACGACTCCGACAATAAATGGTACAAGGACTGAATCAAACATTCCAGATGGCACTAATCTTTGGTTGTTTTGCTATGTGAATGGCGAATCTTATATGGGAAGTAAGGTTTGGGATTTTGTAGATGATAATGGCTATGGTGGCGAGTTAGATCAAGGCTTTGCTCCTGACTATTTCATTAAAACTGGTTCTTCTAAACCAGTTGTTGGATACTGCGCTTTTTAATTGGAAACAAAAGAAAACAGCCTCATCAGGCTGTTTTCTTTTTACATAGTAATATCAGTAGTGGTTACTCCACTCACCTCATTTTTTGTTTGCTGCTCTCGTATCACATCAGTAATTACTTTTACGGATTTAACATCATTTGGAGCTTGAGGTAAGAAACAAATTAGTGTTAACTTCATTTTCTCCTTCGCATTTAAACTTCGACTTTTTGGGTCCGCATTCATTTTATATACATCTACTTCCTCACCATTACTTAAAACAAGTGTTTTAAAAGGACCTTGTTCCAAATCAACCACTTGATCTGAAGTATTTTCTAAAGTGGTTGTAAATTGTATTGCATTCATTTGCTCTGTACTTAGTCCTCGTTCTTTTAAGTTGTATTTCCCAATTTCACTTACTTCTGTACTCTGGATCACCTTAATTCTTTCTACTTGAATATGAAGAGGCCCTGCTTCTATCATTGTATTAGGCTCACTTAATTGCTTTAGAGTCACTGTTCCAAGAGGATGCTTTGCCTCTTGTCCTACGTGTGTTAATGGCTCTGTATAAGGCTTAGTTTTCACATTAGTTTCAGCTATTGGCGCTTTTTTAGTATCAGGTTCTACCTCTTTTTCAGAATTTGTTTGATTGGAACAAGCCGATATAAATATACATGTAGATACAGTCATTAAAAAGGAATATACTTTTTTCATTTATGGACTCCTTTATTACAGAATATAGTTCATACATTTGTTACTGTTCCATAGTTCTTAAGTTATTGTAAATTAATAGTTTGAATTTTTAAATATTCAATTCAAGAATTTATGTAATTCTATATTGAGAAAATTTATGTAAAGATACTTATTTTGTACAACAGGAATTTTATAAAGTAAAACTTCCATGAGTGGCAGGTTTCTTCCCCCTACTTATGGTGAGTTGAACCAATCGGGCATTCATCTCCCACTTCTTTGCTTTTCACTGAAATTTGACTTAAGAGTGATACTGTCCGTTAATACGGGATAAATCCTAAAATGTATTAGAATTAAAGCTTCCAATATTTCAAAAAAACCATGCTCTATATAATATAGAACATGGTTTTCATTAATAAAATGCGTATATTTAATTGGAATATTTACTATCGTTTATTCATTCTATCCGTTTCTTCGTCCATGTCTCAACCACTTCACCGGTCTCACTAACATCTAACACTAAACTACCGTTGCTATACCGGTCTTTATTACGAAATACTTTTGGATCTATTTCTTCTACAATCTGTTTTTCTGTTTTCATATAAACAAGTTCATCATCACGAACAATTTCAATACCAACAATACGGTACGGATTACGTTTTAACTCTTTAAAGATAACAAGACCTCGCTTTGCCCTTGTTGATTTTTCAATTTCAGATGCTTTTAATCGTTTCACTGCACCGCGCTGCGTTATGAGAATAAGTTGATCTTTTTCACCATCTAACGGTTTACCAGAAGCAACATAGTCATCTTCCTTTAAATTAATCGCTTTTACACCAGCCGCCCTTACACCAACTGGACTTACTTCTTCTTCATCAAAAATAAGTGCATATGCACCATGTGTTGCAAGAACAATATCACTTGTTCCATCTGTTGTGAATATATCTACAACTTCATCATCTTTTTTCAAGTTCACAGCAACAAACGCTCTTGAATAGCGCTGAACCTTGTACTGATTTAGTTCCGTTTTTTTGATCATACCATTTCGCGTTACGAATACGATAAATCGCTTTTCTTCCTCGAAATTCGGTACAACAGTCGCCCAAATTAATGTTTCATCCCTATCGAGCGAAACAATATTTGCAACGTGCTGACCTAAATCTTTCCAACGAATATCTGGCATTTCGTACACTGGAAGATAAATATAGTTTCCTTTATTCGTGAATAAAAGAACCGTTTCTGTTGTGTTTGTATCGAAACGCTCAAGTAAGATGTCGCCCTCTTTCATACCGAAGTCTTTTCCGTTCGATGCGTTATGTGAGCGCCAACCCGTTCGCTTCACATACCCTTCTTTCGTTACAGTAACGATGACATCCTCTTGTGGAATCATAACTTCCACATCGATTTTTATTTCTTCAATTTCCTCTTCAATAACGGCACGGCGATTATCACTATACGTTTTCTTTACTCTCTTCAAATCTGTTTTTATTACTTGAAGAAGCCTTTTCTCACTTTGTAAAATCGCTTGTAATTCTGTAATTTTCTTTTCTAGTTCTTCCGCTTCTTTTTCTAGTGCTGTAATATCTGTATTTGTTAAACGATACAATTGCAGTGATACAATTGCTTCCGCTTGTGCTTCTGTAAATCCAAATTTTGCACTTAAATTATCTTTTGCATTACGTTTATCTTTAGATGCTCGAATTGTTTCAATTACCTCATCTAAAATCGATAATGCTTTCATTAAGCCTGCCACTATATGCTGGCGGTTTTCTGCTTTTCTAAGTTCATATTCTGAACGACGTGTAACAACCTCTTTTTGATGCCCAATATACGCATCTAGAATTTTCGGTAATGTCATAAGCGTCGGACGACGGTTATTAATAGCTACCATATTAAAGTTATATGGCACCTGTAAATCCGTATTTTTATATAAATAATTTAAAATACCTTCTGCATTTGCTTCTTTTTTCAATTCTACAACAATACGAAGACCCGTACGATCCGTCTCATCACGTACTTCAGCAATTCCATCTAGTTTTTTATCTAGACGTAATTCATCCATTTTCTTTACTAGATTTGCCTTATTTACTTCATATGGAATTTCTGTAATAACAATTTGTTGTTTACCACCACGGATGGTTTCAACTTCTGCTTTTCCGCGAATGATGATTTTTCCTTTTCCTGTTTCATACGCTTTTTTAATTCCATCAATCCCTTGAATAATACCACCTGTTGGAAAATCAGGTCCTTTAATTACTGTTAATAAGTCATCAACGGAACTATTTGGCTTGTCAATACGCATCATTGTAGCATCGATTACTTCACCAAGATGATGCGGCGGAATCTCGGTTGCGTAACCAGCAGAAATTCCTGTTGAGCCATTTACTAATAGGTTTGGGAACATCGCTGGCAGTACGACTGGCTCTTCACTTGTATCATCAAAGTTCGCTACAAATTCTACTGTTTCTTTATCAATATCACGAAGCAATTCAGAGGCAATCGGCGATAACCGCGCTTCTGTATAACGCATCGCTGCCGCTGGGTCACCATCCACACTACCATTATTCCCATGCATTTCAACTAAGACGTTACGTACTTTCCAATCTTGACTTAGACGGACCATCGCCTCATATACAGAGGAATCACCATGTGGATGGTAATTACCAATAACATTACCAACTGTTTTGGCCGATTTACGAAACGCCTTATCATGTACGTTTCCTTCTACATACATGGAATATAAAATACGACGTTGTACTGGCTTTAAACCGTCACGCGCATCTGGTAGCGCGCGGTCTTGAATAATATATTTACTGTAACGTGCAAAACGATCACCTAACACGTCTTCAAGCGGGAGGTCATGAAACTTCTCTGCTTGCATGTTA
>Ga0209025_1000881_pt1 | contig 46981 bp, 46 predicted proteins | sample AraplaMF_Col_mLB_FD_184256 | JGI IMG/M metagenome (GOLD analysis project Ga0209025, IMG submission 184256) | Arabidopsis root microbial communities from the University of North Carolina, USA - plate scrape MF_Col_mLB (SPAdes) (version 2) | ecosystem: Host-associated > Plants > Roots > Endosphere... | reverse complement strand
TGAGCTGCTTGTCGACCTTGCCGCCGGCCTTCTCGAAGCCTTCCTTGAAGCCGTTGACCGACTCCTCGCCGGCCGCGTACTTCCAGGTGATGGTCATGACCTTCTTCTTGCCCTGCTGCTTGGCCGCCACCTCGCCCATGGCGTAGGCCGGCTGCCAGTTGCTGAACGAGCTGCGGAAGATGTTGGGCGCGCACATCGGGCCGGTGACGGCGTCGGCGCCGGCATTGGGCACGATCAGCACGGTGCCGCTCTCCTTGGCGGCCTTGGCCATGGCCATGGCCACGCCCGAGTGCACGGTGCCCACGATCACGTCGACGTTGTCGCGCTTGATGAGCTTGTTGACGTTGTCGGTGGCCTTGGCGGGATCGGACTCGTCGTCGACCTTGAAGTACTCGATCTCGCGGCCCGCGAGCTTGCCGCCCTGCTCGTCGACGTAGAGCTTGAAGCCGTTCTCGATCGCCACGCCCAGCGCGGTGAAGGTGCCGCTGTAGGGCAGCATCAGGCCGACCTTGAGCTTGCCCGTGCCCTGGGCCGAGGCGGCCGTGCACAGCGCGGCGAAGGACAGCGCGGTCAGCGCCGTTCGAAGGAGCCGTGTCGCTTGGAGATTCATGGGGTGCGTCCTCGGATGTCTCGAATGGGCGGATTAGAAGGGAGTCCGCCATGGCGCAACAGCCCCGCGATCGTTGAAAGTGACCGATAACCGCGCACATTGAACGCACAATGCGCACATTGCGGGTTATCACCATGTCTTTCGGCCGAAATTCGACGGTCCGCGCGCATACCGTCTCGGCAGAATCGGCACGAAGAATCGACTTCGCACCATGACGATCCAGCCTCCCGACACCATCACTGGTCTGCAGAAAGGCCTTCGGCTGCTGGAGAGCTTTCATAGCGGACTGCCGCGCATGACGGTCACGCAGGCCGCAGCGGCCGCGCAGCTGAGCCGCACGGCAGCGCGGCGTTTTTTGCTCACGCTCAAGGATTCCGGCTATCTGGACAGCGATGGCAAGCACTACTGGATGACAGCGCGAGCGCTGCGCATCGGCGATGCCTATCTGCAGTCGGCCCGGCTGCCGAAGATCGTGCAGCCAATCGTCGAGCGACTGGGCTATCTCGCTCAGGAGTCGGCCACCATGGGCATCCTCGACGGCGACGACCTGATCTACATCGCGCGCGGCAGCGCGACGCGCATCACCTCGCCTTCCCTGCGTCCGGGCTCGCGCGTACCGCTGTACTGCACCGCGGGCGGGCGCGTGCTGCTGGCATCGATGACGGCGAGCGACGCGCGCGCCACGCTGCAGCGCGTGGCTTTCCGGCCGCTAACGCCCTACACGCGGCTGGACATGGACCAGGTGATCTCGTTGCTGCATGTGATCGCGGAGCAGGGGTATGCCACGGTGGATCGAGAATTCGAGGTGAACATGCGCTCACTGTCGGTTCCGCTCAGGAATCGGACGGGAGCCATGATCGGCGTCCTGAGCATCAGCGTGAATGCGCAGAAGATGGTATTGGAGCAGCTGGTGACGCAGTGCCTGCCGCTGCTCTTCGAAAGCCAAATACTACTGCGCGATCTGCTGTAGTTGTCAAGCGCGCAGTCGGAAGGCTCGTTCTTCCGTTCCCAAGTGTGCGTGGCCGGTGCTGACTACGTTGCGCTGGTGCCTGCTACTGCGGATCGGTCTCGCCAACCGTGCGAGTGTCTCGCCGGCCTTCGACGACAAGGTGGGGCACTGAGCATCGCCGCGACGCCGGTCGCGTCTGATGCCGTTCGGTTCGATGTTCGAAGTCGGGCGACTGCACGTGGACCACGTGCGGTTCGTTGAGCGGTTCGGAACCCAAAGCGGGCGCGATCGGCGGCCATTCACGGTAGCCCCTCGGGATCGTCAGGCATGGTCCTGCGGCATGTTCATCGCGCTGACCATCGCCGCGGTATTCGTCGGCGAGCGGCTTCGCAGCGGACGAGGCCGAGCGGAGATTCTCTCGTCATTGTCCTAGGCCGGCGAACGCCGCCTGCCGATCAGAGGGTGGCGGCGGCAAGTTCGTCCAGCAGGATCTCGCGCAGTCGTGCCACTGCCGGTGTCGGCGAAGCCTTAGCCGTGTAGAGCGACAGCGCGATATCCGGCAGCTTCGGCAAGGCGTTCGAGCGTCCGAGTACCGCCAGTTGCGGCGGCAGGCCCAGCGTGGTGCGGATGGTGATGCCCAGCCCGGCTGACGATGCCGCCCACAGTCCCGCGAGGCTCGGTGAGCTGAAGGCCAGGCGCCAGCGTCGCCGGGCCCGGGCGAGTGCCTCGATGCCCGGCTCGCGGAAGGCGCAGGGTGCTTCCAGCAGAGCCAGCGGTAGCTCTTCGCCGCGCCGTACGTCGAAGTCCTTCGACCCGATCCAGACCATCGGCAGGCGTTTGACCAGCGTCGTGTCGGGGCGCGGATCGCCCCAGAGCAGCGCGAGGTCGAGCCGTCGAGCGCGGATGCTCTCCTCGAGCTTGTTGCTGCGATCCACGCGGGTCTCGATCGTGACCAGGGGGTAGATGCGCGTGAACTGCGCCAGCACGCCGGGCAGCCAGGTCTCGCCGAAATCCGGCGGCACGCCGAAGCGGACGCTGCCTTCGACCGAGATGCCGCGCGCGGCCACCAGCGCCTGATCGTTGAGTTCGAGGATGCGCCGGGCGTAGCCCAGCACGATGTCGCCGGCATCCGTGAGCGCGAGCGCGCGGCCCTCTTTGCGGAACAGCGGCGGGCCTACGCAGTCCTCGAGCCTGCGCATCTGCAGGCTGACGGCCGATTGGGAACGGCCAAGCCGGTCGGCTGCTTTCGCAAAGCCGCCTAGATCCATCGCGACGGCGAGCGTGCGCAGCAGGTCCATGTCAAGGTTGGTCAGCTTCATTAATGAGTTTTAAAAAAGTAATTCTTCAGAACTATCAATTTTACGCATGCATTGAAGAATCCTACATTGGCCTCCGGTCGCTCACCGAGCGACGTTTGTTGGAGACACGCACATGCCCCTGATACGCATCTCGTTGCCGGCCGGAAAGCCCGCCGAGCATCGCCACGCCATCGTCCACAGCGTCTATGACGCGCTGCGCGAGACCTTCAACGTGCCCGAGGGCGACTTGTTTGCGAGCATCGATGAGTGCACGCCCGGCAACCTGCTCTACGACCGCCACTACTTCGGCATCGACCGGTCGGACGATTTCGCCATCGTCCAGCTCACGGTCAGCAGCACGCGTGGCGTCGACCAGAAAAAGGCGCTGTATCGCCGGATCGTGGAGCGCCTCGCGCATGCGCCTGGCCTGCGGCCGCAGGACGTCTTCATTGGCGTGGTCGAGGTGGCGCGCGAGAACTGGTCTTTCGGCAACGGCGAGGCCCAGTATGTATAGCGGGAGCACCGCGTTCCATGCACATCTGCGAGCCACCTTGCTGGAACTCGAAAAAAATGGACTGGCACGTCGCGAGCGTTGCCTGACGACGCCGCAGTCGTCGCGCATCGGCGTGCGCTCCGGCGGTGGGGAGCGCCGCATGCTCAACCTGTGTGCCAACGACTACCTGGGGCTTGCCCACCATCCGGAGGTCGAACGCGCGGCGCGCGATGCGATCGAACACCACGGCTTCGGCATGGCCTCGGTGCGATTCATCTGCGGCACGCACGTGCTGCATCGCGAACTCGAGCAGGCCGTCGCGCGATATCTCGGCAAGGACGATGCAATCCTACTCGCGGCCTGCTTCGATGCCAACGGTGGGATCTTCGAGGCCCTGCTGGGGTCGGAGGACGCGGTCGTGTCGGACGCGCTCAACCACGCCTCGATCATCGATGGCGTGCGCCTGTCGAAGGCGCGGCGCCATCGTTATGAGAGCGGCGACATGGATGCGCTCGAGGACCGGCTGCGCCAGGCGCGGGCCGAAGGCGCGCGCTTCATCCTGGTGGCGACCGATGGCGTGTTCTCGATGGACGGCCATGTGGCGAAGCTGTCCGAGATCTGCGCGTTGGCGACGAAGTACGGCGCAATGGTCATGGTCGACGATTGCCACGCCACGGGTCACCTGGGCGAGGGCGGCCGCGGCACGCCGTCGCTGACGGGTGTCGACGGGGCAGTGGACATCGTCACCGGCACCTTCGGCAAGACGCTGGGCGGCGCGATGGGTGGATTCGTCGCCGCGGCGCAGCCCGTGATCGATTGGCTCCGGCAGCGTGCACGGCCCTATCTGTTCTCCAACAGCCTTGCGCCGGCCATGATGGCCGGCGCAATGAAGGCGATCGATATCGCTGAGCGCGCCGACACGCTGCGCGAGCGGCTGATGCGCCATGCGTCGCGTTTTCGCAGCGGCTTGTCGCGGGCCGGCTTCGAGTTGCTGCCCGGCACCACGCCGATCGTGCCCGTGATGCTGCGCGATGCCCGCCTGGCCCAAGGCATGGCGGCCGCACTCGATGCGCGCAACGTGTACGCCACGGCTTTCTGCTACCCAGTGGTGCCGCAGGGCCAGGCGCGCATTCGCACCCAGATGTCGGCATCGCTGAGCGACGCGGACGTCGAGTTCGCGATCGCGGCCTTCTCGGAAGCGGGCAAGGCGGCCGGCGTTCTCTGACTATCGGTCGACCGCCACCGAGCAGCCATCCCAGGCACGCGCTCCACGGCGCATTCCACGACGAACGCTGGCGCACGCCCGGTGGGAGATGCGCCGGGATGGCGCTTGCCCCCCAAGTCGGCGCGCTTCGTCGATCCACGTCCTTCTCAAATCACACACCAGGAGACAACCTCATGAGGGAATCCACAACATCGCACCGCATTCCGGTGTCGGCGCGGCTCGACCGTCTGCCGATGACCGGCTATCAGCGCAAGCTATTCGCCATCATCGCGACCGCGTGGTTCTTCGACTCGATGGACCTCGGCATCATGACCTTCGTGCTCGGATCGATCCGCACGGAGTTCGGCCTCGACGCCACGCAGACGGGGCTGCTCGCCAGCTGCAGTTTCATGGGCATGTTCATCGGTGCGGCCGGTGCCGGCTTGCTGGCCGACATGTTCGGGCGCAAGCCCGTGTTTCAGATCAGCATGATCCTCTGGGGGGCCGGCAGCCTTCTGTGCGGCATGGCACAGAACGTCAACGAGTTGATGGGCTACCGCGTGCTGCTCGGCATCGGAATGGGCATGGAATTTCCGATCGGGCTGGCGATGGTCTCGGAGATCTTGCCGAGCAGAAGCCGCGGGCGCTACGTCGCGATCCTGGAAGGCTTCTGGCCCTTGGGCTTCATCGCGGCGGGCGTCCTGGCTTATGCATGTCTTGACCTTATCGGCTGGCGCGGCATCTTCATCGCGCTGGCGGTGCCCGCGCTGTTCGTGTTCGTGTTGCGTCGGGGGGTGCCCGAGTCGCCGCGCTGGCTCGAGGGCGCGGGACGCCATGCGCAAGCCGACGCGATCACTGCGAGCATCGAGCGCGGCGTGGTGGCCGCTCGCGGCGGCGTGCCCCTGGAGCCCGTGCGGGAGGTGGCGTTCACGGCGGCCGCCACGCTGCCCCGCGGACTGGTGTTCGCGGAACTCTGGAAGGGCGTCTATGCCCGGCGGACGCTGATGCTCTGGTCGCTGTGGCTGTTCGCGCTGCTCGGCTACTACGGCATCACTTCGTGGCTTGGCGTTCTGCTGCAGCAGGCCGGCTACGAGGTCACGAAGTCGGTGCTCTACACGGTCCTCATCTCGCTGGCGGGCATTCCCGGCTTCATCTTCTCGGCATGGCTGCTAGAGGCCTGGGGGCGCAAGCCGACCTGCGTGCTCATGCTGGTCGGAAGTGCCGCCGCAGCCTTCGTCTACGGTCAGGTAGCGGCGAGCCAAGCGCCAGTGGCCGCGCTGATCGGGGCGGGGCTCTTCATGCAGTTCTTTATGTTCGGCATGTGGTCTGTGTTGTATGCCTACACGCCCGAGCTGTACCCGACGCGCTCGCGCGCCACGGGCGCGGGCTTCGCCTCGTCGGTCGGAAGGCTGGGCTCGCTGACGGGGCCCTACCTGATCGGCGTGCTGTTGCCCGTGGCCGGACAGGGGGGCGTGTTCGCGCTCGGGGCAGCGTGCTTCGTTGCTGCGGCACTGGCGGTCGCGGTGCTGGGGATCGAGACCAAGGGGCAGTCGCTGGAAGAGGTGTCGGGCTAGGATTCGGCGGGACGCGGACCCTTGCCAATGCAAGCGTTGCTGACGCGATGATCTCCATGCCCGTCGATGAGAGAGAGGCGGTGGATGCATCGCCCACCTCTCCCCGCTAGCCGGATTCGCTTGCAGCCTGCTGCACCTATCATGCGTGCATAACGTATGGAGAGGACAGGTATGGCCCAGGTCGATGCAGGTGCGAACGCGCGGGTGGCCGTGCTCGTCGATTGCGACAACACCACACCAGAGATCCTGGAGCACGCGCTGCGTGTGGTCGCGCAGTTTGGCCGGGTGGTGCTGCGCCGCGGCTATGGCAACCACACAACGCTCGCCAACAAGTGGCAGGAAGCGCTCGTGCGGCTAGCGTTCACGCCATGCTTGCAGTACCAGTACGCGGCGGGCAAGAATACCGCAGACATCGCGCTTGCGCTCGATGCCATGGAGGCAATGTTTGACGGTCGCGCTGAGACGTTCTGCATTGTCACCAGCGACTCTGATTTTGCTTACCTCTGCCGTAAGTTGCGCGAGCGCGGTACCACCGTTCACATTGTCGGTGAAGCGAAGACGCCAGACGCGCTGCGCAACGCCAGTGACCAATTCTTCGAGTGGAGACCAGCCGAACCTGCTGCCAGCCCAAACAGCACCACCCTGCCAATCCCTTCAGCGCCGGCACCCAAGCCAAAGCTGCGTCCCAAATCGGTCGTGAGCGCCGTGAGCTTGCTTGCCGCCGATACATCCGATGGACGCGTTCACGTCGGTGCACTTGGCTCGTACTTGCGGCGCACCGACCCTGCGTTCTCGCCGCAGACGTTTGGACATTCCGGGCTGATCAGCATGCTCAAGACCTATGACCTGCTCGCATTGCGCCAGGAAGTCGGTGGTCATTGGACGGTGGCGCTGGTCGCCGCGAAGGACGCTAGCGGAGCGCCCGATAGTTCTGGCTCCGTCGCGGCTTGAGGTCGCAGCGAATCAATCCCCAGACAGCTTGGTGCGGGTTAGTTCATCAGAGACCATGCGTCTGATGGATTTCGGACACCACCAAAACACCGCTCCAGCGGTCGAGCCTTTGCCACCGCAGGCGTTGAATGAACAAGCTCGCCGACTCTCGACGCTGATGCTGTCCAAAGCTGGCAGCAATCCGGAAGCTCGGCCAGCTCGAAGTTCCCCTGTGTCGGTTAGCTCGATGAAGATGCCGCCTTGCTCGTCGTAGAGCTTGACGAAGCATTGATGCCCTTAAATCTGGGCTGCTGCCGGTTCCGTCGACACCGACCTCCGCTCTTTAGACTGGCGCCGGTCCGGTAGGCAGACCGCGCCTGTCCTGTTTGGGCTGCTGTTATGACCCACTGCCGCCGCTGCGGGCACTCGAGCCGCTAGACATGCGCGTCGGCCCCGCGGCGGTACTGGCGGGTTCGGCGGAGGTCTTCGGTACAGCGGATTTGCACCGTCTTCGCAGCGATCCTGTCTTAGGCGTGCGTCGCTGCGCAGCGTCTTCCATAGACGTTGTCCATTGGAGAACGCCGTTGTCGCGAAGTATCAATTCCTGGGTTGTTGCCTGGTTCGTGAGCAACACCTTCATGGACCCTTTCTTCATCAGCCGGCCCTCGCTGGTCGCGCAGCGCATCTACGAATGGACGCTCGGGAGCAAGGCGGGCTTCATCTGGCCGCACCTGGCATCGACGGTTCTGGCCACGGCCATCGGCCTGGTCGTCTCGGTGGTCACGGGCTTCATCGCCGGGCTGGGGCTGTCGCAGAGCCCGAGGCTGGCCCGCATCCTGGCGCCGTTCATCACCGGCGCCAAGTCGCTGCCGCGCATCGCCTTCGTGCCGCTGATCACCATGATCTTCGGCCTCGGGCTGGCGTCGAAGGTGGTGACGGCCTGGTTCATCGTCTTCTTCCTGGTGTTCTTCAACACCTTCAAGGGCGGCCAGAGCATCGAGCCGCACGTGATCAACTTCTGCCGCACCCTGGGCGCCTCGCGCTCGAACCTGCTGTGGAGCGTGCGCATTCCCTTCGTCTCGGGCTGGATGTTCGCCGCCTTTGCCAACGCGGTCGCGTTCTCGCTGATCGGCGTCGTGATCTCGGAGTTCGTGGGCTCGGACCGCGGCATGGGCTACCTGATCATCACCTCGCTGTCGACGCTCAACCCCACTGACATGTTCGCCACCATCACGGTGCTGTCCGTGCTGGGCATCGTGCTCGTTTCCGCCATTCGCCATGTCGAGCAGCGAACGATGAAATGGTCGCCCGAGTTCCGCGACGCGCACTGAGCGCCGCCCCATCCATTCATTCATTCGAAGGAGAGACACCATGAACACCATCGCCGGCAAGCCGCACAAGCAGGAACCCACGATCGGGGGATCGATCTACGTCCAGCCCGAGCGCATCGAGTGGAAGCCCACGCGCTTCGACAAGGTCATGATCAAGGTCCTGTACGAGAACCCCGAGCAGGGCGAGATGACCTGCCTGCTCAAGCTCGACCCGGGCGCCTACATCCCGTTCCACAAGCACCCGGAGCTCGAGCAGACCCTGGTGCTGTCGGGCTCGGTGGAAGACCACGACGGCCTGGCGCAGGCGGGGGACTACATCTGGCGCAAGCCCGGCTCGTTCCACGACAACAGCTCGAAGACCGGCGCCGTAGTGTTCGCGGTCTATCGCAAGCCGAATATTTTCTTCCATGCGGCGTCCGGCGAAACAACGGGCTTCTAAGCGTGCATTGAGGCTGGCGGCTTGGAGATGTGTGTTAGTCGTGCCAAGGGTCGTCACGCTTAAGTGAATGTAACGTTTCTGTGGGCTCCAGAGCGAAGAATCGAGTTGTCGGTGTAGCGCAACATCGCAGGTGCCTCGCCGTTCTGATGGGGCGTGATGACCGACTCGCCTTGCAAACGATCAAACGAGCCGAAAAAATAATTCTGAGGTGTCGTGGTGACGATGATGCACTGCATTGGTCTGTCGTCGGGGCCGTGCATTGAGCCGGCTAGGGCGTAGCCAGGTTTAGAGCGGCGGATTCACATGGCGCTCGGCGTGCCTCGGACTTAGCCAGATCATTGCCACGATCGTGGCGGTTGTAGTCGCAGTCGTGCTGCCTTGGTACGAGATTCATTCGTCAGTATTGGACTCTGCGCCTCTCGTTGTAGCTGGAGCTATTGGCGATGTCGCTGGACAGGCCGTGTAAGAACGTGTTGCCACTGGTCTACCAGCCACATTCCTTCGTCGAGCGGGCGCTCGAGGCGTATGGCTATAAACGCGAGCGGGATGCTTACCGGCTGGAGTCCATCGGCATCCTGATCGCGACTGGAAGTTATGGTGGTCTTCTTCCTGAACACTACGCGCAGCTGGGGGCGAAGCGGCATCCGCTGGCCAAACTGCCCAAGAGTCCCGTCTACAACAACATCGCCGCTATTACCGAAGTCTCGAGGCCGATGACGAAGCGCATCGAGCTGTTTCTGGACATTCTCGACGAATTGCTCCGAGAGCGCCGTTCGGCGGGGACGCTCGGCGCGTTCGCGTGGCGGGCGATTGCATGGCGCCGGTGACAAGGCCGGCCTCAGGGCCGCAAGCCGAGTCTGCCAGCGCGCGGCATGGGCAGCCGGTCGAGCGCCTGCTTGTGACCGCGCGGCTGGCGGGCGAGGCGATCGCGCACGCGCTGCCAGGCTGAGCCTGCGGCCTGCGGCCTACGGCTGGCGTGAGGGCCGGATGTCGTGCATGAAGTACCCGGCGCTCAGCGTGTTGACGGCATCGCCAGCAAAGTCCATGAGGATCCGGCTGCGCTCGGGCGTCATGCTGACGGTGATGAACTGAATCGGCCGGCCCTTAGGGTCGTGGATCACGCGCACTACCTTTAGCAGCGGCACGCCCACTTCGGTCTGCAGCAGCCGGCTTCGCGTGGGGTCGCTGATGTCGGCCGAGATTTCCTGGATCACCCGGCCGAACTTCACACCTTGCGCCAGCAGGATCTCGTAGAGCGCATGTTTGCGCAGTGACGCCATCGTGACCTGTTTGCCCAATTGCGCGGGCACCCAGGCGTCGCTCAGCATGACGGGTATGCCGCTGACGCTGCGCAAGCGCAGGGCATGCACGGCCTTCTCGCCCGCGGCCAGCTGCAGCATGGCGGCGACATCGGCCGGCGCCTCAGCGCGTTCCACCAGCAGAACCTGGACGTCGGTGCCGCTGGCCGTCTGGCGCAGGCTGTCGATCAGCCCCAGGCTGGGGTTGGGGCGTGCCACCGGAACGCGGTCCTGACGCACGAAGGTGCCGCGCCCATGACGGCGCTCCACCAGCCCGAGCGCGGCCAGGTCGGCGAGCGCACGCCGCACCGTGATGCGCGACACGCCGAAGCGTTCGCACAGCGCCTCCTCCTTGGGCAGTGCGCCGGTGTCACCGAAAACGCCCCGCGAAATTTCCTCTCTCAGTACGAGGAAGAGTTGCCTGTGCAGCGAAGTCCCCTTGGAGAACGGGGCGGGCGTGGCGTTGTGCTCGAGTGGGGAAAGGGTCATGGCCGGTGCTGTTGAAAGAAACAGCATAAGGCATGTGCTTCGCCTCTTGACTCAAGTTTATGTTGTAATAACAATATGACAACAACAGATTCGGGCGGGCGAATTTCACCGCCCGTCGTCGGAGACAAGGAGCAGTAGATGGAAAGGTCGTTCACAAGCGTCATGCTGCTGGCAGCGGCGGCCCTCGTTGGCGGCTGCGCCACGACGGGCGGCTTTCAGGTCAGCGAAGTCGGCAGCTTCCATGCCGGCGGGACGCAGGTCGCGCTGTCGGGCCTCGCCGAGCGCGAGCTCCGCCTGACGCCCAGCGCGCCGGTGATGAAGGTCAACCCCAACGGCGAGTTCGAAACCGGCCAGCTCTACGTGCAGTACGTGAGGCTGGCCGCGCCGCGCGCCCGCTATCCGCTGCTGATGTGGCATGGCGGTGGCCTCACGGGCGTGACCTGGGAGACCAAGCCGGACGGCGCACCCGGCTGGCAGCAGTACTTCCTCCAGGCGGGGCACGACGTCTACGTGTCCGACGCGGTCGAGCGCGGGCGCGCATCCTGGTCACGCTACCCCGAGATCTACACCAGCGAACCGTTTTTCCGGCCCAAGCAGGAAGCCTGGGAAGGCTTCCGCATCGGCGCCGGCTACAGCAAGGATCCGGCGCAGCGGGTGGCGTACCCAGGTGGGCAGTTCCCGGTGGAGGCCTTCGACCAGTTTGCCAAGCAGGCCGTGCCGCGCTGGGCCACCAACAACGTCGCGACCCAGGCCGCCTACGACGCGCTGGTGGCCAAGGTCTGCCCATGCGTGATCGTTGTGCACAGCCAGGGCTCGGCCTTTGCCATGCAGGCTTCGCTGAACGCGCCGGGCATGGTCAAGGGCATCGTCGCGGTGGAGCCGGGTGGCGCGCCCGACCCGGCCGGCGTGAACCTCACCGCCGTCAAGGGTGTACCGCACCTGTTCGTGTGGGGAGACAACCTGGCTGGCAACGAGGGCTGGGCCAGGCTGCGCGCCGCGCCCGATCGCTACCGCGCCGCATTGCTGGCCCAGGGCGGCGTGGCCGACCTGCTGGACCTGCCGGCCAACGGCATCAAGGGCAACTCGCACATGGTGATGATGGACCGCAACTCCGACCAGGTCGCCGCCCGCATCCAGGCGTGGATGAACGCCAACGGCCTGATGAAGTAACCGACCGCACAAGGAGCATGACATGTCGAAGAACCTGACCCAACGCCCCGCATCGGCGGGCCGCCGTGACTTCCTGGCCCAGGCGGCGCTGTCAGCGCTGGCCCTGCCGGCCTTCGCACAACCGGCCGCCTGGCCCAGCAGGCCCATCAAGCTGGTGATCGGCTACGGCCCCGGCGGCGCCGGCGACACCACGGCGCGGCTGCTGGCCGAGGGCATGCAGAAGCTGCTCAAGCAGCCGGTGATCATGGACTACAGGCCCGGCGCCAGCGGCATGCTCGCGGCCGACTTGGTGGCGAAGTCGCCTGCCGACGGGTACACCCTCCACCTGACCGACGACGGTGCGTTGTCCATCGGGCCGGCCACCCGCAAGATCAACTACGACCCGCAGGCATTCACTTTCATCGGAAGCCCGGGCGGCCTGCCGCTGGTGCTGTGCACGCCGCCCAGCCTTCCAGTCAACACGGTCGCCGAACTGGTCAGCCACATCAAGGCTCATCCGGGCACGGTGAGCTATGCCACCAGCGGCGTGGGCAGCCTGCCCCACCTGCTCGGCGAGCAGTTCAAGAGCCTCATCGCCGCGGACCTGACCGACGTTCCGTACAAGGGCACCGGCGCGCTGCTGCCCGACCTCATGTCGGGCCGCGTGGCCTTCGCTTTCCCCGCGACCACGGGCGTGCTGAGCCACGTCAAGGCCGGCAGTGTCCGCGCGCTGGCGATCACGTCGCCAAAGCGGATCGCCCTGATGCCCAACGTGCCCACCATGGCGGAAGCGGGCTACCCGCAGATCAACTCGATCTACCGCTCGGCCATTGTCGCGCCGCCCGGCCTGCCGGCTGCCATCGAGGCGCAGCTGACCGCCGCCCTGCAGCAGGTCACGCAGGACGCCGCAACCATCACGCTGCTGGAGACCGGCGGCTTCAACGTGGCGTACCAGCCGCCCGCCGCGACGAAGTTGGTCTTCAAAAACGAGCTGCAGAAGTGGAAGGCGCTGATCGTGGCCAATGGCCTGCACCTGAGCGAATAACCGGCGTACCGCCAAACGGAGAAAACCTTTGAAGACCAACCCAACATTTCGCCAGCAGCTTGCCGCGCCCGGCCTCGTCATCGCTCCCGGCGCCTACGACGGCATCGGGGCGCGACAGATCGAGCAGGCCGGCTTCGGCGCCGTCTACATGACCGGCGCCGGCACGTCGGCGGCCCGCGGCTACCCCGATTTCGGCCTGCTCACGATGAGCGAGATGGTGGAGAACGCGGCCGTGATGGCGCGCTCGATCAACATCCCGCTGATCGCCGATGCCGACACCGGCTACGGCAACGAGCTGAACGTGACCCGCACGGTGCGCGAGTACGAGTCGCGCGGCGTGGCGGCGATCCACATCGAGGACCAGGTCAGCCCCAAGCGCTGCGGCCACCTGGACGGCAAGCAGGTCATTTCGCGCGAGGAATTCGTCTCCAAGATTCGCGCCGCGGTCGAGGCGCGGCGCACGCCCGACTTCGTGATCATTGCCCGCACCGACGCACGCGCCATGATGGACCTGGACGAGGCGATCTGGCGGGCCAATGCCGCGCTGCAGGCCGGCGCCGACATCGCCTTCGTCGAAGCCACGCAGTCGCTGGAGGAAATGGCCGAGGTGCCCAGGCGGGTGGAGGGGCCCTGCTTACTGAATGTGGTGCCGGGCGGCCGCACGCCCAACATCGACCTGCGCGAGGCCGGGGCCATGGGCTACAAGCTGGCCATCCTGCCGGGGCTGGTGCTCGTCGCGGCGATGGAAGCGGCCGACGCCGCGCTCGCCCAGCTCAAGGCGACCCAGATGCCGCCCACCATCACCCGCGGCGTCGCCGAGACGTTCCGGCGATTCGGTGCCGACGAGTGGGACGCGCTGCGCACCCGCTTCAATGCCGGCGAAACGATGGGGCGCTGAGATGACACGCAGAACCCTCCGGACTCCGGCAGCACTGGCGCTCCTGTGCATGTCCCTGGCCGCAGCGGCCGCGACGCCCGCGCCCTGGAAGCCAACTCGCCCCGTCACCTTGGTCGTGCCCTATACGCCGGGCGGCGGCACCGACACCGTGGCGCGCGCCGTCTCCAAACAGCTTTCGGTGATCTGGGGCCAGCCGGTGGTCATCGAGAACCTGCCGGGCGCGGACGGCCTCATCGGCACCCGCAAGGTCATCGACGCGAAGCCCGACGGCACCACGCTGCTGATGCAGGTGCCGGCCATCGTGCTGACCCGGTACACGCCGGGCCTGAAGGGCGTCGACCCTGTCAGCCAGCTGCAGCCCATCACGGCGGTGGCGCAGGCTCCCAACGCGGTGGTGATCAGCGGCAAGCTGCCGGCGAAATCGCTCGCCGAATTCGTCGAGTACTGCCGCCGACCCGGCCAGCGCTGCTCGGTCGCCACGACCGACAACCAGTCGCGCATCATGTCGCGCCAGTTCGTCTCGGAAGAGAAGCTGGACAGCACGGTCATCGTCAACTACCGGGGCACGGCCGCCATCGTGACCGACATGATCGCCAACAACGTCGACATGGCGTTCACCGGCATTGCCGCGGCGCTGCCCCACCACAAGACGGGTGCCTTGCGCTTCATCGCCACGACAGGGGACAGGCGCGCGGGTGCTTTGCCCGACGTCGCCACCACGGCTGAGGCGGGCTTTGCCCAGTACCGGTCCGTCAACTGGTTCGGCCTGTTCGCGCCGCGGGGCCTGCCGCCCGACGCGGCGCAGGGCCTGGTGGCGGCCCTTCGCGAGGCGGTAAAGGCGCCAGACGTGCGCACCGCCATCGTTGCCGCGGGCGCCGAGCCGCTGGTCAGCACGTCCGACGAATTCGCCGCCCAAGTCAAGGCCGAGGGCGACCGCCTCGGCGCGCTCGTCAAACGCCACCCCCTCGAATAAACCAAGGAATCACCATGACCAGACTTGACATCAAGGGCGATGCCCGTCGCATCTTCGACACCCTCAGGAGTGGCGGCATCGCCATCATCCCCAACGACGCGGGCTATGCGCTGATGGGCGGAACGTATGACGCCGTGCACCGCATCTTCCTTGCTAAGAAGCGCGGCGGGCATAAGCGCAACGCGATGCTGGCTTCCATGGCAACGCAGCGCGAACTGCACGTGCTCGACCAGCGCTCGCAGGACATGGTCGAGATGCTGACGCAGGACTACAACCTGACCGTCGGCGTGGCCGCGCCTTACCGCAAGGACCATCCGCTCATGGCCAAGGTCGATCCGCGCCTCATCGAGGCCAGCACCGGCCACGGCACGGTGGGCCTGCTGCTCAATGCCGGGCCGCTGTTTGAGGAAGTCTGCCGGCTCTGCCGCGAAGCCGAGCTGCCCGTGTTCGGCTCGTCGGCCAACGTGACCGGCACCGGCCCGAAGTTCCGGGTGGAAGACATCCAGCCCGAGCTGCGCGCGATTGCCGACGTCATCATCGACTACGGCCTGCGCAAGTACCACCACTACCAGCGCTCGGCCACCACGCTCAGCTTTGCGACCGGCGAGGTCGAGTGCCTGCGCATCGGCTCCTGCTACGAGCTGATCTGCGACGTGCTGCAGCGGCATTTCAACGTCACCCTGGCAAAGGACCCGGGGCGCGAGGTCAATGCCTCGGGCCACCTGCAGGAGTTCGCATTCAAGGAAGTCAGCTACAGCTGAAAGGGCAGGCGACATGAACAGCATCGACATCGCCGGCGACGCCCGGCGCACCATGGACATCATCAAGGCCGGCGGCATCGCCATTGTGCCGAACGACACCGGCTATGCCTGCTGCGGCTCGTCGATGGACCCGCTGCAGAGGATCTACGACACCAAGCAGCGCGGCAGCCACAAGCGCAATGCCATGGGCGCGGACCTCGAGACCCAGCGTGAGCTGCAGCGGCTGAGCCCGCGCGCGCAGCAGATGGTGGAGGCGCTGGTGGCAGACCACGACCTGCCCGTGGGCGTGATCGGCAGCTTCCGCGCCGGCCATCCGCTGCTGCAGAAGCTCGGCGACGAAGGCATGCGCGCCAGCTCGGCCGTCGGCACCATCGGCATCCTGCTGAATGCGGGCCCGTTCCACAAGGAACTGTCGCGCCTGAGCCGCGAGGAGGTGGTGCCGTTGTTCGGCTCGTCCGCCAACCTGACCGGCACCGGGCCGCGCTTTTCGGTGGACGACATTCCGCCGGAGATCAAGGCCATTGCCGACATCACGATCGACTACGGCCTGCGCCGCTACCACACCTACCGGCGCGCCGGGACGCTGATCAATTTCGACACCCTGCAGGTCGTGCGCATCGGCGCCTGCTACGAGCTGATCTCCGGCGTGCTCAGGCGCTGGTTCGGCCTCGAGCTGCCACCTGATCCTGGCTTCGAGCAGCTGCCCTCGGGGCACCTGAACGAGTTTGGCCTGAAAGGCGTGGAATGAGCGGGCCGGCGCTTCTTGGGCTGATGCAGGAACAGCCCCTGCTGATATCAAGCCTGATCGTGTTTGCCGAGCGGCATCACGGAGACGGCGAGATCGTCTCGCGACGGGTGGAGGGCGACATCCACAGGACCAGCTGGGCTGAAGTCGCCCGCCGCTCGCGGCAGGTCGCCAACGCGCTGGACGCGGCCGGTGTCGCGCTCTCCGGCCGCGTCGGCACCATCGCCTGGAACGGCTACCGCCACCTGGAGCTGTATTACGGCGTCAGCGGCGCGGGCCGGGTGCTGCACACGCTCAACCCAAGGCTGCATCCCGACCAGGTGGCCTGGATCATCGACCATGCCGAAGACGACGTGCTGTGCTTCGATCTGAGCTTCCTGCCGCTGGTACAGGCGGTGCATGCGCGTTGCCCCTCGGTGAGGCAGTGGATCGCTCTGTGCGATGCGGACAGGCTGCCCCAGGACAGCGGCATACCCGGCCTCCTCAGCTATGAAGCCTGGATCGACGCATGCAGCGACCGCTATGACTGGCCCGTGTTCGACGAGAACACGGCGTCGAGCATGTGCTACACCAGCGGCACCACCGGCAACCCGAAGGCGGCGCTGTACAGCCACCGCTCCACCGTGCTGCATGCGTACGCCGCGGCGCTGCCTGACGCCATGGGCATCTCGTCGCGCGACTCGGTCCTGCCGGTCGTTCCGATGTTCCATGTCAACGCCTGGGGCATTCCCTATGCGGGCGCGCTGACCGGCTGCAAGCTCGTGTTTCCGGGCCCGGCGCTGGATGGCAAGTCCGTCCATGACCTGATCGAGGGCGAAGGCGTTACCTTTGCCGCCGGCGTGCCGACCGTGTGGCAGATGCTGCTGGCCCACATGGAGGCCGGCGGACTGCGCTTCACCGCGCTGAACCGCACCGTGATCGGCGGCGCGGCCTGCCCGCCGAGCATGCTGCGCGCCTTCAGGGAGCGCTACGGCGTCGAGGTGTTGCACGGCTGGGGGATGACCGAGATGAGCCCGCTGGGCACGGTGTGCACGCTGAAGAAGAAGCACCTCGCGTGGCCGGCCGAGCAACAACTGGCGGTCCTGCAAAAGCAGGGGCGTGCGCTGTTCGGCGTGCAGATGAAGATCGTCGGCGAACAGGGCGAGGACTTGCCCTGGGACGGCAAGGCCTGCGGCGACCTGCTGGTGCGCGGCCCCTGGATCGTGCGCGAATACTTCAAGGGTGAGGGTGGTAACCCGCTGGTCAGGGACGCGGACGGGGCCGGCTGGTTTCCCACGGGTGACGTGGCCGCCATCGACGCCGACGGCTACCTTCAGATCACCGATCGCAGCAAGGACGTGATCAAGTCCGGCGGCGAATGGATCAGCTCCATCGACATCGAGAACATCGCCGTGGCGCACCCTGCCGTGGCCATGGCCGCCTGCATCGGCGTGTCCCACCCCAAGTGGGACGAGCGGCCGATCATCGCGGTCGTGGTGCGCCCCGGCGCGCAGCTCGCAAAGGAGGAACTGCTGGACTTCTACCGCGGCAAGACGGTGGCGAAGTGGCAGGTGCCCGACGACGTGGTGTTCGTCGAGTCGATCCCGCTCGGCGCGACCGGGAAGATGCTCAAGACGAGGCTTCGCGAGCAGCTCAGGGACTACCGGTTGCCGGATGTGACGGCGGCCACCACAACCAATGGATAGCCACATGCCATCCACCACACTGGACAAGATTTGGAACGCGCACAGAATCAAGTCCTCGGCCGATGGCCTGGACCTGCTCTTCGTGGACCGCCACTATCTGACAGACCTGAGCGGCACGCTCGGCCTGGAGGACCTGCAGGCGGCGCGCCGCCCCATCCGGCGACCCGACCTGAGCGTGGCCATTCCCGATCACATGATCGAGACCGAGCCCAACGGCGAGGCGGCAACGCTGCCGGCCAACCGCCGGTTCGTGGAACCGCTGAAGCAGCTGTCCGCGCAGGCCTCGATCCAGCATCTCGGCCGCGAGTCGGGACGGCAGGGCATCGTCCATGTCACCGCGCTGGAAGACGGCCTGACCTTGCCCGGGCTGCTGGTGGTCTGCGGTGACAGCCACACGACGACCCACGGCGCGGTCGGCGCGCTGGCGTTGGGCATCGGCTCCACCGAGGTGGCGCACGTGCTGGCCACGCAGGCGATCTGGGTGAAAAAGCCGCTCCAGGCCAGGGTCCGCCTGATCGGGCGCACCGGCGCGGGCGTATTTGCAAAGGACATCGCGCTGGCCCTGATCGCCAGCCTGCAGGCAGACTTCGGCCGCGAGCATGCGCTGGCCTTCGAGGGCGAGGCTGTGGACCGCATGTCCATCGAGGAGCGCGCGACGCTTTGCAACATGGCGGTTGAACTTGGCGCCCGCATCGGCTACGTCGTGCCCGACGAGACCACCTTCAGCTACCTCGCGGGGGCGAGGTCGGCGCCGGTGGGCGACATGTGGGACGCCGCCGTCGAGGCATGGCGTGCGCTGCGGCCCGACGAGGGCGCGGTCTACAACAAGGAAGTCGAGTTCGACGTGTCCGGCCTGCTGCCGCAGATCACGTGGGGAACCAGCGTCCAGCATGGGATGGCGATCGACGCAGCCGTCCCCGGCGGCAGCGAACTGGAGGCGTCGCGCGCTTACATGGACGTCAAGCCGGGGCAGAAACTGGAGGCTACGCCGATCCAGCACGTCTTCATCGGCTCATGCACGAACAGCCGCATCGAGGACCTGCGCATCGCCGCCGGCATTGCCCGCAAGGGCAAGGTGGCCAGCGGTGTGAGGGCCTGGGTGGTGCCGGGATCGCAGGCGGTGCAGCGGCAGGCCGAGGCGGAGGGGCTCGACGCGATCTTTCGCGAGGCCGGGTTCCAGTGGCGCAAGCCCGGCTGTTCCATGTGCGTGGGCACCAACGGCGACACCGTGCCTGCGGGCGAGCGCTGCGTGTCCACCTCCAACCGCAACTTCGTGGGCCGACAGGGCCCCGGCGCGCGGACCCACTTGGCCAGCCCGGCGACGGCCGCCGCCTCGGCGCTGGCCGGGAAGATCGCCGATCCCCGACCCCTGATGGATGCACTGCCATGACCGTCCCATTCCTTCGCCATTCCGGCCGCGCGGCCAGCCTGCCGCTGGACAACATCGACACCGACGTGATCATCCCGATGCAGCAGTTGCTGAGCGTGCCGCGCAGCGAGCTCGGGCGCTGCGCCTTCAATGCGCTGCGCTACGACGAACAAGGCAATGAGCGCGCGGATTTCCCGCTGAACACCACCAAAGGGCGCGGCGCCAGCGTGATCGTGGCCGGCCGCAACTTCGGCTGCGGCAGCTCGCGCGAAGGTGCGGTCTATGCGCTGGCCGGCCTCGGTGTGCGCGTGATGGTCGCAAGTTCATATGGCGACATCTTCTACAGCAACTGTTTGAAGAACGGCATCCTGCCCATCATGCTTTCCCAAGCCGACCTGGACAGTGTCCACGAGGCCATCGCAGGCTCTCAGGAGCCGGTTGACGCCGCCATCGACCTGCAGGCGCAGCGGATTGCCTTCAGCACGGGCCAGTGGTTTCCCTTCGAGATTGACCCGGCGCACAGGCAGCGGCTGATCGACGGGACGGACGAGGTGGCGCTCACCCTCCAGGCCGAAGATGACATCCGCCGCTTCGAGCAGGGTGACCGGATGGCCCGCCCTTGGGCGCAACGGGCGGACGCATGACGGGCGGCCCGCAGCAGGCCTCGGGGCTGGTTCGCCTTGTTGCCGTCGGCGATGTCTTCCTGAACCGCGACAACCCGGCGGAGTCGTTCGCCCACGTCGGCCAGCTCCTGAAGGCAGGAGACATCACCTTCGGCAATTCGGAAGGCACCTACGCGGTCAACCAGACACCGGACGCGCACATGATGGCCGCGATCATCGCACCGCCCGACAACATCAACGCGCTGGCGCAGACCGGGTTCGACGTCATGTCGGTAGCCAACAACCACATCAACGACTGGGGCCGCGCGGGCATGCAGTCCAGCGTCGAAAGGCTGCGCCGCGAGGGCATCCAGCCCGTCGGTTATGGACGCAACCTGGACAAAGCTTTTGCCCCGGTCCATGTGACATCCGACGGCAAGCGGGTGGCCTTCGTCGCCGCATCAATGATCGGTTCGTGGAACGCTGCGGCCACGGCCGATGGCGACGGCGTTGCCATGCTGGAGATCCAGACGGAGTACCACGACCTGCACCGGCAACCCGGCAGCCCGCCGCATGTGCGGTCACGGCCGACCGGAGCGGCCGCGGCGCGTGTGGCCCGCAGCTTCGAGGCCGCGAAGAAGGACGCGGACTTCGTCGTGGGAAGTTTTCACTGGGGCGTGCACTGCTTTCCCGCCAGCTTGGCGGAGTACGAAGGGATCCTGGCGCGGCTCGCCATCGACCATGGGGCGGACGTCGTGTTGGGGCACCACCAGCACATTCTCAAGGGCGTGGACTTCCACAAGGGCAAGCCCATCCTGCACGGGCTCGGCAACTTCGCATTCGATCTCGTGGACATCGAGAAGATCGCGTCGCCGGCCGCGGTGCGCGAGACCATCGAGATTTACGGCGAGTACGGCATTTTCTCGCGCGAGGGCTACCCAACCGTGCCCTTCCATGAGGAGTCGCGGATGACGGTGGTGGCCCATGTCGGGCTTCGGGCGGGTCACGACCCGGTCGTCGAACTGACGCCGTGCATGATCAACACGAAGGGCCAGCCGGTACCGATTCCCGCGTCAGATGAAAATGCGTTTGCCCGCTTCCTGGCCTATGTGAAGCGGATTCACTGGCTGGCGGATCTGGACAGCGACATCCGGCAGAACGGTGACCTCATTTCGATTCGACCCGGCCCCGGCCATGCAGGACGGTGACGCAGGGCAAGCGGCTGTCATCCAGTGCGCTTCTTGGGGCGCCGGCAGTGATGTCGACGGGCGCGATGACGCTGGGGGGCGATGCGACGTTGCGCACGTGCAGCAGTGACCAGGTGACCGACAGGTCCTGCACATCGCGCGCGTCGATCGTTCCGGCGACGACCATTTTCGACGGTGCCGAATACGGCAGTACGCAGTGGCCCATGCCATCCGCGGCGGCCTGAGTGCGGATGCGCACGGCATTGGCGTTCAGTACGATCTGAGTCGCGTGCCGGCATCGATCATGGCGGTGTCGAGCAGCCCCCGCCGTCTATGCGCAGAAAAGTGTTCCCGGAAAGTTCAGGAATGTGTTCCCGACTTCACGTGAGCTCACGCTGATGGGCTAAAAGCTGGCCTGAGTTGTTGATTTGCTGAAGGATTTCCAGTGGCAACCATTTTCAGCCGCCGACTTCGCGGCTCGTCTCCAGAGTGAAAGATCGAGCGCGTCCAAGTTGCTGTTGCGATAAGACGACTTATCGAAACAGCTGCGCTCCCTTAAAGGGTCATGTCCGGCTGCCTGTGCGGAACGCCATGGAACATTCGAGAACGCGGCCACGCAGAATGCGCAGCTTGCGATCGATCGTCGAACTAAACGCAAGGATCCCCGCCGACGCGGCCGTGGCCTCTCTCGCTTGCTTCGCCGCTAGAGCGGCAAAATACAGCCACAGGCCGCTTTCGGCCAGGAGCAGACTCCCGGCAACGGCCGCTTCAGGGCAGTGAAATTTGGTGCCTCGATCCAAAATCAATGGTTCTAGAGCTCCGGCGGCCACGTGTGTGAGTGTTTGATCGTCGCGCACGCGACCACGGCCGGGCGCTAGCGTCCGAGATCCGCCGGCGTCTGGCGCACTTTCCAAGATGCCCTGATCTTGCAGGGCGGCGACGGCGCCGTCCATCTCGTGCTGCGCCTACGGGACGCCGTGCGGTGGCACGCGTTCCAAGCGGCGCCGGCCAGCCACGGCGTGACGTTCGAGACAATCGATTGCGCCGCTGTCGGCCACTGGCCACGTTGAACATCCTCTGGCCCCCGGGCATACGGACGCGGCGAGCCGGGCTATCGCGCTCGACGCGTTAGAGGCCACCCCGCGCGCGCTGCGTGACTGACGTCGAACAGCGATCGAGTCGCCAAGCTTCCCGCCGCACCGTGGGTTGACCCAGTCAGTGGGCTGTAGCGCTTACGACCGGAAGTCGACTGTCGAGCGCTTTTCAGACGCGTTCCGCTAGGCCGGCCGCGAAGTAGTCGGTCACCTGGCGCACGCGTGCCGGAATGAACTTTCGGTTGGGCCAGATGAGGCTGACATCCCGGGTTTCGCCGATGAACTGATCTAGCACTGTCACGACGCCCGCCGCGCGCAGCTCGTCGGTGAACGAAGCCCGGTAGAACATCCCGATGCCCACGCCGGCCTGCACCGCCGACAGGATCGTGTCAACGGTGTTGGAGGCGAGGTTTCCGCCTACGCGCACGCTGAACGGCCCCTCGGGCCGGCTGAACGTCCACTGGTCGATGCCGTTATAGACGATGCAGTTGTGGTGCACGAGGTCCTCGGGCGTCTCCGGCACCCCGTGCCGCTCGAAGTAGTGGCGCGACCCCACACAGACCAGCGACGTGGTGGCCACGCGCTTGACCACGGCGTCGGGGCTGCGCAGCGGGCTGATGCGGATGGCTAGGTCGATGCCCTCGGTCAGCAGGTCCTGCACGCCATCGGTGAGCTTGAGCTCCAAGCGGAGCTTCGGATGCAGCGCCAGCAGTCGCGGAACGATGGGCAGCACGTGGAGGCGGCCGAAGGTGGTCGACGCCGCGATCCGCACCAGTCCCGAAAGCTCTCCCATGCTGCTCATGAGCTCGCCGTCCACCTGCGACATCTCGTCTAGCAGCGGCTTGATGCGCTCGTGGTACCGCCGCCCGGCCTCCGTCGGGGTCACGCTGCGCGTGGTGCGGTTGAGCAGCTGCACGCCCAGCCGCCGCTCCAGCGCGCCGACGGACTTGCTGACCGCCGACTGGGATTCGCCGATGCGGCGGGCGGCGGCCGAGAAACCGCCGGCCTCGACAACCGCCGCGAAGGCGGTCAGCTCCTGGAATCGATCCATGGGGTGTGCTCTGTTGCGTGCGGCCGGGAGGTGGCAGCCGTGGCCGACGCTCCGCGACGGATTTATTCCGAATCGGACTAGGTGTAATCACGACGAGACGGATTATCACCGAATTGAAAGCTAATTAGCATGACTGCAATGCCTCTGGATGGCATTGCAACTGTGAAGGCCGACGCCGCGGCGCCGGCTTACCCCCGTGATCAGCGAACCAAGGAATCCAACATGACTTCAACAACCCACCCGCAAGCCGCGGCACCCGCCGCATCCACCTCCCTGGCAGGTAAAACGGTCGTCGTCGTCGGCGGCAAGTCCGGCATCGGCTTCGGCGTGGCGCAGGCCGCGCGGGCAGCGGGCGCGACGGCAGTTGTCGCCAGCCGCCGCCTCTCGTCGCCGCAGGAGCGTCCGGATCTCGCCGGCTTCCAGCAGGTGAGCCTGGACATCCGCGACGAGTCGAGCGTGCGAGCGGCGTTCGACGCCATCGGCGTGTTCGACCACCTGGTCGTCACCGCCGCGCCCGATCTCGGCACCTGGGGCGCGTTCATGGACGCGGACATGAGCGGCGCGCGCAGCTACATGGAGGGCAAGTACCTGGGCAGCTGGGCCTGCGCCCGTCATGGCTCGCCGCACCTGAACGCCGGCGGCACGATCACATTCCTGACCGGCGGCATGGCCGTGCGGCCGAAGGTCGGCTTCACCGCCGTAACGTCGGCGTTCGCCGCGGTGGAGGCGCTGTCGGGCTCGCTCGCGATCGAGCTCGCACCCACCCGCGTGAACACGATTCGCCCCGGCTTCATCGACACCGATATGTGGGCCTTCCTGCCGGCCGAACATCGCGACGGCCTGCGCAAGAAGGTGGAAGAGACCTTCCCCGCGCGGCGCGCGGGAAAGCCTGAGGACGTGGGCCATGCCGCAGTCTTCCTCATGACCAATCCGTACGTGACCGGCACCGTGCTCGAGGTGGCCGGCGGCGAGAACTTGGTCGCCAGCGTTTCCTGAATCACCGACGAGGGGCACGACATGACCGAATTCGATCTTTCCTTACGCGGCGCCGACGGGTGGCGAACGGGCCGCCGCTCCTTCCTGGCCCAGGCCGGCGGCGCCGTGGCCGGCGCGATCGCCACGGGCGCGCTGCTGGGCGATGCGCACGCGCAGTCCGCCGGCACGCCCGCGGGCCGCGCGCCCGACGGCGCGACACCGGCCGCCTCCCGCGGCGGTAAGGGCCTCTGGCCGAACGGTGCTCGCCTGGCGGTGAGCGTCTCGATGATGTTCGAGGGCGGCGGCCAGCCCATCTCGGGTGCCGCGGGGCCGATCCCGATTCCGATCGACAAAGGCGTGCCCGACCTGCCGACCAACGCCTTCTTCGCCTATGGCCGCTATGAAGGCATCCCGCGCGCACTGGACCTGTTCGACAAGCACCGCATCAAGGTGTCGTCGTTCATGATCGGCGAGGCCATAAAGAACGCCCCCGACCTGGCCCAGGAGATCGTGCGCCGCGGCCACGAGGCGGCCGCTCACGGGCCCACCTGGAGCAATTCGTACAACCTCTCGCGCAGCGACGAGAAGCGCTTCATCGCGGAATCGGCCGAGATCATCCACAAGGTCACGGGCCAGCAGCCGGTGGGCTGGAACGCGTTCTTCTTGCGCAACTCGGTGCACATCCTCGAGACGCTGCAGGAACTCGGCTTCGTGTATCACATCGACGAGCCGAGCCGTGATGAGCCGTTCATCATTCCAGTGAACGGCAAGGACTTCGTGACGGTGCCGTATACGTTCCACCTGAACGACATCTCGGCCTACCCGTTCGAGGGCTACAACCCGATCGCCTACGAGCAGGCGTTGAAGGACGAATTCGACCAGCTCTACGAAGAAGGCGCGAATGGGCGGCGCATGATGCTTGTGGGATTCCACGACCGCATTAACGGACACGCCAACCGCATCCGAGTGCTGGATCGGTTCTTCACCTACGCGCGTTCTAAGCCGGACGTGTGGTTCGCGCGCAAGGACGAGATCGCCCGCTGGGTGCTGGCGCATCGCGAGGACACGCCTATCGTGCAGCGCGGCCCGGCCGCCATCTCGGGCCTGCCCGGGCCAGATTGATGCACGCGCCAATTCCAAACGCAACACTGCGGAGTTCTTGAGCGGTATCCTCAGTCGGCAGCAGCTGACTGTCACGAGTGTCCGGCTTCGGGCATTACGATCGGGAGCTCGAGTGTCGCATACGGGCCCGTTGCAGACGTTCGACGGGACTTCATAAATGTCTGCTTCGCAGCGGTTGCTGACGGTGGTAGCTGGACCACGGGTGCCGGCTTCCGGCACAAGCGGACGTTCAAAGCGCCCGCTTGATCGAAGGCTATCGCTCAAGAAATTTGTCCTTGAACACGCTTGTCACCGCTATCGCTGGAGAGCCACAGTCAGCAGATCGGCCAGGTACGCGCCATGCGGCGACAACGATGCATCCCGCCGTTTCACCATGAAGAGTTCTCTCTGGATTTCAGGAGCGATGATTGGAACGCTGCGCATACCGATGGCTTTCGCATCGAAGGTCGACGGCAGCACGGCAGTGAATCCCCAGTTCTGCACGAAGCCGAGCAGCGTCGACAGTTGATCTACTTCAATGTACCAGGGTGTCGGCAATGCACGTCCTGCCAACTCGTCATCCACCTGCAGCCGGGTAGAGCTGAGACGGTTGAGGCTGACCACCCGCAGGCCGGGCAAGTCGGCCCAGGCGATTGACTTGCGTCGCTTCAACGCAGGGTGGGCCGCACCGGCGATTAGGTTGAAGCTGTAGGGCGCAATGGGCCTCGCCTCAAGGGCCGGGCCGAAGGACATGTGTGTGGAGATGCCGAATTCGGCCAAGCGTTCTTCCACCAGGGTTGCGATTGACGCCGCGATGCCATCGCGAATCGACAGGAATGCCTTCGGATAGCGCTTCGAAAATTCCGGCAAAACCTGAGGCACCTTTGAGTAGGCGACGGTCGCCACGGTGGCGATCACCAACGCACCTTCCTCGCCCCTGGCGACGCGGGCTGCCTCGGTCAAGCCGCTGTCGAGATCGCTGAGCAGGGGCACCACGCGCTCGTAAAGGGCAACACCGGCAGGCGTGAGCAGCACTTTGCGGGTCGTGCGGTCGAACACCTTGCCGCCAATAGCCCGCTCCAGGTTCTGGATGCGCCGGCTGAGCGCCGACGACGTGATGCTCAGCTGTTCGGCCGCGTCTGTGTATTGCCCGAGCCGTACCAGGCTGCAAAAGCCGCGAAGGTCATCGACGCTGTATTGGATGCGCATATTTCAACAATCGGTGCGAATTATGCGTTTGACTCTATCAGGAGCCACTTTTAACCTCGGCCGCCACTGACAAAAGCATTCATGACAACCCCAGCGATCAACCTCAAAGCCATCAGCAGCCTCTTCGTCGGTGGCAAGACGGCCGTGTTGTCCGACCTGCCGGTGGAGCACCGCAGCATGGTCCTCAACGGCGCTCCGCGGGAGGTCAATCCCAACGGGCATCACGTGTACGGACAGATGTATGCCCAGCACTTCCAGCTCGCAGCGCCCAAACACCCGCTTCCTGTGCTGTTGTGGCACGGCGGTGGCATGACCGGCGCTACTTGGGAGACGACGCCAGACGGCCGCCCGGGCTGGCTCTGGCGTTTTCTTGAAGCGGGCTACGACGTGTTCTGTTGCGACGCGGCAGAGCGCGGTCGCGCGTCTTTCGCGATGTCGCCCCACGTCTACCGCGAGCCGCCTGTCTTTCGGACGGCTGAGGAAGGATGGAAGACGTTCAGGCTCGGCCTGGACTACGCGGGCGACCCGGCGGACCGGCATGTCTTCCCAGGCCAACGTTTTCCGGTCGGCAGCTTTGACGACTTCACCAAGCAATGGGTCCCGCGCTGGCCGGCCCATGAGGACATGATCCTTGAAGCCTATGAGGCGCTGGTGGAGCGCGTCGGCGATTGCATCGTCGTCGCACACAGCCAAGGCGCCGGCTTCGCCGTCGAGATCGCACGGCGCCGTCCCAATCTCGTGCAGCGCGTGGTGGCTGTCGAGCCAGGCGGCATGCCCGATGCACTGCCCGCAACGGGTCTTCCCCCACATCTCGTCGTCTGGGGCGATCACATCGAGCCCTCGGGCAGCCACTGGATGGGCTACCGCAAGCAGGCCGACGCGTACTTCGCCGCCGTCTCCGATACCTCCGACATCACCACGCTCGATCTCCCCGCCAAGGGCGTGCTCGGCAACTCCCATTTCCCAATGATGGACAGCAACAGCGATGAGGTCTTCCGGGACGTCGCCGCCTGGCTTGAGCGCTGACATCCCCAACCAGAAAGAGACACCATGAAATTCATCTCCCGCCTTGCCGGTGTTGCCACCGTTTGCGCCGTGTTCGCCGGGGCGCCCACCGCTGCACTTGCCGAGTACCCAGAGCGTCCAGTGAAACTGATCGTGCCGTACGCGGCAGGCGGCACGGTCGACGTGTTCGCGCGCCTCATTGCGCCGGATTTGGAAACGAAGATCGGCAAGCCGGTCATCATCGAGAACATCCAGGGTGCAGGCGGAGCGATCGGCGTGGCGCGTGCTGTGCGCGCACCGAACGACGGGTACACGATTCTCATGGGAATCGTCTCGGACGTCGTACTGGCTCCGCTCACTGAGCCTAGCGCCGGCTACACCTACAAGGACCTGGAAGCGATCGGCCCGCTTGGAACCAGCGGCCTTGGCATCGTCGCGAATCCCGCGCTGAAAATCCACAACCTGTCGGAGTTGATCGCCTATGCGAAGAAGGACCCGGGCAAGGTGAGCTACGGCGCCACGGGCGCGGGTTCGCTGCCTGCCCTAGCGATGGAGGACTTCAAGCGCCGCGCGAAGGTCGACATGAACTTCATCCCCTATGCGAGCGCCTCGAAGATCGCCGTGGACGTCATGGGTGGACATCTCGATGTGGGCGTCTCCGGCCTGCCTGCGCTGCTGGAACACATCAAGGGCGGCAAGCTTTCCGGCGTTGGCGTGCTGAGCAAGGACCGTGACCTGGGCAACAAGGACATGATCTCCGCAGGCGAAACGCCTGAGCTCAAGGGCGCAGACTTTTTCTTCTGGACCGGCCTCTTCGCACCGAAGGGAACGGCTGCGCCCATCGTCAACAAGCTCAACGTCGCCTTCGCCGAAGTGTTGAAGGAACAGAAGGTCCGGTCGCGCTTCGCGGACCTGGGTGTGAAGATTTCCGAGCCGGTGACGCCACAAGTGTTTGGCGCTTTCGTCGCGCAGAGCAACGCGCAGTACGAGCAACTCGTCAAGCAGAGCGGCACGCCGAAGAACTGAAGCTTCCCTGCGACTGGCGCATCGACTACAAAAAAGGAGACAACATGACGCAGCACCCAACATCGTCGAAGAGCAAGAAAGCTCGATACCTCGCCACAGCGATTCCGCTTGCCTTGCTGGCAGCATGCGGCGGAGGCTCCAACAACTCTTCGGAGTCCACGCCGCCACCGACGGCGACGGTGCCACCGAACACCACGGTGCCGGAAGAGCCGGCGGCACCGCCGGCCGAGCCGACCTTTGCAACCGAAGTCGCCCGCCACGTCGACGCGGCTACGAAGATTGCCGGCACCGACGCGCTACTGCTCGATACCTACAAGACGTACTACTGCATGTTCGCCGAGGACCGTCTGGACCTGCGGACCGCGGCGCGCAACGACACCGTTCGGGTGCCACTGACCCAGATCTATGACGATGCCTGGTAAATCGGCAGTCGCTACGTTGGCCAGTACATCTTCAAGTCCGGCAGCGGCTTTTCTCTGGTGGACTCCCTCAACAAGGCCACAGAGGCCCAGACATACACCGTGCCCGCGCTCAACTCGCTGGGCATGGGCCCGACGCTGCCACTCAACGCTGTCTTTCTCACGCATGGCCATGGCGACCACGATGGCGGCGCCGTTTACTTGAAGAACAACTTTGCGCCACAGATTTTTCTCGGCTCCGCCGACGCGACAGGCAAGGCGTACACGCCCACGTTGATCGACTCCGCCGATCTCACGCCGAAGACGGTCAACTTCGGTGGTCGTCAGGTCACCTTCCTGCCCACACCGGGCCACACGGCAGGCTCGACGAGCGCGATCATCCCGGTGCACGATGGTGGGCGTCAGCTCAACGTGGTTGCTGTGGGTGGATCATCGATGCCTTCAGATATTCCGGGCGCGCGCGCCTACTTGGACTCCGTTGAACGTACCTATGTGCTGGCCAAGCAGATTGGCGTGGAGGGAAGCATCCACCCGCACCCCGTGTTCGACGGCACCTTGAAGAACCTCGACAAGCTGGCTGCTTCACCTCTCACGCCACCGAGCCCGTTTACGGTTGGCGAAGACAGGGCGCTCCGCGGCCTGGCAATCTATCGCCAGTGCGCCGCGGCGTGGGTGGCCAAGATCGATGCCACGGCGGTCATACCGGTGTGGCGTGCGACCAAGCTCGATGTCACGGCGCCGGCAGCAAGCTCCAACATCGTTACAGCCAAGCTGTCTTCGGCCTGGGGGCCGGTGGCCAAACAGCAAATCAGCTTCATGGCAAACGACACTGGCATCGTTTGTGTCGCAACGACCGACAAGGAAGGCATGGGCTCGTGCGAGCTCCGCACCAGCCCAATCGATCCGAAGCTGCGCGAGATCACCGCGACGTTCGCTGGCTCTGAGGCTGCGACCTACCTCGATCTGCCGACGAAAGCGACGCTGATGGTTCAGTAATGCAGTGCGCGGCGCCGGGCGCGGCGTCGCGTCACGCAGAAAGATTCAGAACTTACGATTCGGCCGAATGAGGCTGACATCGCGGGTTTCACTGATGAAATCCTCTAGCACTGACACGATATCGGCGTCGCGAAGCTCACCGGCTAACGTCGCCCGATAGAACATTCCGATGACAACGTCCGCCTGGATGGCCAAAAGAATTGCTTCGACGGTGTTCGATGATAGGTTTCCGTCCACGCGAACGCTGAATTTCCCTTGCGGTCCCTCAAATGCCCAATATGCGTTCTCGTTGAAGATGATGCAGTTGTGGTTGACCAATTCCTGAGGCGTTCTCGTTGTTCCGTGCCGCTCGAAATAGCGACAAGACCCGACGCACACTAGCGACGTATCCCGCACAAACTAGATATCTGCACTTTGCGAAGCCGCCTACGAAGTTGAATGTGCTTCGACAGAAGGCGAGACCGAGCGCGCGGGATGACGATCATGACCTGCACACGAGTTGTGCACCGTTTCGCCCGAGGCTCGCGGAACAAAATCACTCACATTCTGCGTGATGAAAGTCGGTTGCCCGACCGCAATGGAAAATCGTCGATGCCGTCCCGCTTGCTAAATACGACCTAGAGTGTGGGCCATTAAAAAACTTTACTAGCGCTCGATCAAATAAGGTTTAACGAACAATTCAAACGCCTCGACAAAACTTTTTGAAAGGCGCGACATTGGCCTGTCAGCGGGGTGGAAAATTGCAAAATCGTACGCGATCGTTGGCACAAACGCTTTTGCTGTTAGTCCCCTAGATTTAAAGTCCTCGGCACTTATGGGATCTACGAGTGCAACGCCAACGCCGTTGGCTGCTAATGCGATAGCACTAGCAAAATAATCGCATTCGGCAACGACGTTCAGATGAGCGCCAGCCTCATCGAAAGCCCGGGCGGCGCCAAGCTGAGATGCGTGTCCACGAAACATCGTTATGAATGGCTGCCCGTTCAAAAGCCGAGGGGTCAGCGTTGCGTGTCTCGCCAAGGAGCTTGTGCGCGAGAGCACAGCCACAAAAGGCATTCGGTATCGCCGGACTGCAACAAGAGGATGCTCAACAGGTAACTCAGCAACCGCGAGATCGAATGCCTGAGAGGGAATGAGGTCACGCACACCCTGTGACTGACGAGAGATCAGCTTGACGGTAACGCTGGGACGTTCCGCCAAAAACTGTGCAATCAACGCGGGCAGCCACGAGATGCTCGGGCTGGGATGGCTGGCAATAGACAAAGAACCGGCACGCGTGTCATGAATGTCTTGGGCGGTACGAGTGAGCTGCGCGTGCCGCTCCAACACAGCCGCGACTTCGCCGACGAGCGCTAGAGCTTCCGCAGTCGGCACCATGCGTCGATGCTCTCGAGTGAACAGCGCGTAACCGAGCGCTTCCTCAAGTCTAGCTACCAACGCACTCACTGCAGGCTGGCTCACCCCCAGAACGAGTGCGGCAGTGGTCACCGAACCACGCTCAACGACCGTACGGAAAGCTTCCATTTGCTTCACATCGAGCATATCTATAACCAGTAATTATGGATGCATAAAAAAGCTGGATCATTTTCCCCAAAAACTAGTGGAAAACCATCGGAATAGCAAGATTTTCATGCATTCCAATCAGCTATGCAAAAAATTCCTTAGTGGCTTAAGAGCGTAATTCTTTCGAGTCGCTCTAGCTATGGAGTGAACTGAAGGCTGACCCCGCCTCGACTCGCTATCGGCTTTTTGGCAACTCGGTTACCCCGTGATTGCGATGGCAGTCGACTCAGGCAACTTATTCACAGATAACCGGATACCCCATGAAGATGGAACACACACATGAGTCGGACCAGGCTCGCGGCATCACTCGCAAAAGTCTTGACACCGCGCTTGCTAGCGACAGTCGCCGGATCGTCGACTTGGCCAAGATGCTCGTCGCCGTGCCTAGCCACTACCCGCCGGGCGACACGCATGCCATGGCACGCAGCATCGAGCGGTTCGCTGATGGCGTGCCGGGGCTTGAGGTTCAGCGAGTAGAAACTTTGCCGCATGTCGCCAACCTCATCCTGCGAGTGAAGGGTGCGAAGCCTGGCCGCCGGCTGGTATTTAACGGCCACATGGACACTTTTCCATTGGTAAATCCGGATGCCTGGACGGCAAAGCACACAGGCGAAGAACGAGACGGCAAGCTTTATGGTTTGGGCGTGTCCGACATGAAGGGCGGGATTGCCGGCATCCTGTTTGCGATGTCGCACCTCGCCACCATCCGCGAAGACCTGGCTGGAGAAGTTGTGGCAACACTCGTTGGCGACGAAGAGTCCATGGGAACTCAGGGCACTCAGCATCTGCTCGAGCATGTTCCATCGGCGCGCGGCGACGCGATGATCAGCGCCGACACCGGATCCATGCGGGTGCTGCGATTTGGCGAGAAGGGCATGCTTTGGCTCACGCTTCGCGCCACCGGACGTTCTGCTCACGCCGCCCATGTGCACCGCGGCGAATGCGCGATAGAAAAGCTGATCGCTGCAATGCATTCGCTGACTGACATTCGCAACATCGAAGTTGACTGTCCTGCTGAAATTGCGACGGCCATCGATAACGCAGCTGAGGTGTCGGAATCTTTATCCGGCGCGGGGGAAAGCGACGTCCTTCGCAAGGTCACGATCACCTTTGGGACGGTGAACGGCGGTCGACTTTCAAATCTGATTGCCGACTCCGCCTCGGCGACAGTGGACATCAGGATTCCAGTCGGTCTCACGGTGGCCGCCGTCGAGAGCCGTCTCTCCGAAATCCTTAAAGCTCATCCTGGCGTAAGCGTGGTGACCAATCGGCGTTACGAGCCAAGTTGGACATCGCCCAGCCATGAGGTGATCCGAATGTTGGAAGCTAACTGCGAGCAAGTGCTGACGGCTCGACCTGTCGTGAACATGCGCGTAGGCGCATCCGATGCGAGGCTCTATCGATACGCCCAAGTCCCGTCGGTGGTATGTGGACTGACGGCCTTCAACATGGGAGGTGCGGACGAACACGTCTACATCGACGAGCTGTGTGCGTTAGGCACGGTCTACGCCCTGACGGCATTCGACTACCTTTTCTAAACCAAAGATGCGCGACAAGAGCGCGTCCTTTCTTACCCCGGCTGGAGATAAAAATGGATTCCACAGATCAGATGACGCCTGAAAAGCGTCGCTATTTTCGAAAGGTAATTGCGTCGGCGTTGGTTGGGAACATGCTCGAGTTCTACGACCTGTTCATCTACGGCTTTCTGGCCGTGTACATCGCGCAGGTGTTTTTCCCAAGTAGCGATCCTTTCACATCGCTTTTGCTGACGCTCGCAACTTTTGGTGTCAGCTACTTCATCAGACCCATCGGTGCATTGTTCATCGGCAGCTACGCGGATCGTCATGGTCGCAAAGCCGGGATGATGCTCACAATATGGTCAATGGGGTTGGGCACCGCAATGATCGCGTTCGCGCCGAGTCACGCGGCGATCGGAATCGGCGGCACCCTGATTTTGGTGGCCGGCAAGTTCATTCAGGGCTTCTCCGCAGGCGGCGAGTTCGGTACCTCCGTGTCGTTCGTTACTGAGCACGCACCTCGTGACCGGCGCGGGTACTTTGCTAGTTTTCAAGTTGTCGGCATCGGCTTGGCCACTGGCATGGCCAGCATCGTAAGCCTGATGCTCACACGCTCGCTGGACACGATCTCAATTGTGGAGTGGGGATGGCGCCTTCCTTTCATCTTGGGATTGGCGATCGTTCCCTTCGGATATTGGCTGCGTAGCGGCCTCGATGAAACCCCAGAGTTTGCCAAGGCGGAGGCAGTCGCAAGTCCTGTGGCGACTACCCTGGCGTCAACGAAAGCCCGCATTGGTGCGGCGATCGGCATGTACTCGCTTGCCGCCTCTACCAACTACCTACTTGGGGTGTTTATCCCCCTCTACGCGCAGCGAGAACTAGGCATGAGTCCGGCGGACTCGATGTGGGGAGCCCTCGGATACTCGATAGCGCAGATCTTCCTTCCTCCAGTTTTTGGCGCCATGTCAGACCGGGTCGGTCGTTTAAAGATGATTGTTCTTGGGACCCTGCTCACCGGAGTTTTCTGTATTCCCGCCTTCCGTTGGATGAACGCAATGCCGACGGTAGCAGTCTATGTTACGTGTGTGACTGGCCTAACGGCATGCGTCATGGTGTTTCAGGGGGCAATGCCCTCGTTCCTTGCGGAGTTGTTTCCGAGTTCCGTTCGGACAACCGGCCTTGCTCTCATTCACAACTTGAACTTCACGGTGGTCGGCGGCCTTTCCCTCCTCATTTGTACGTGGCTCGCACAGCAGACAGGTAGCAAGTTCATACCCGCCTACTACGTGATGACGACCGTCGCCATCGCACTCGTCTGCACATTTTATTTCCGACGAAAGCTGGGCGGCCACCGTATGGAGGAGTCGGTAACGAAGAAGAATGCTGCGGCCGTGGGGGGAAACTATTCGTGAGCGCTTACGAAAAGCTGAAGAAGCTCGGCATCGATCTGCCGCCCGCATCCGTCCCAGTAGGTGCCTATGCGTCGTTCACCAGGTCCGGCCACCTGCTATTCCTTTCGGGACATTTGGCCAAGAAGGCGGGCCAACCTTGGGTCGGCCAGCTTGGCGAAACCATCGATCTCTCGGAAGGACAGGCTGCGGCACGTGCAGTTGCCGCAGACATGATAGCTACGCTGCAGGCGGCCACAGGCGACATCGACCGCGTGACTAGAATTGTAAAGATTACAAGTTTGGTCAACTCAACACCGGAATTCACTGATCAACACATCGTCACTAATGGTGCCAGTGAATTGTTCGCTGAAGTATTTGGAGGACTGCACGCGCGTAGCGCATTTGGCGTCGCGCAGCTGCCGATGGGCGTATGCGTCGAGATTGAGTTGATAGCCGAGGTATCGACGTGAGCGACGGCTTGTTGTTTGTCCCGACATTCCAGGATGTGCTAACAGCGCGCGAGCGTATTCATCCATACGTTCATCGAACGCCAGTACTGACCAGCACGTACCTCAACAAGCTGACTGGCGCAGAGCTGTACTTCAAATGCGAGAACCTGCAAAAGGCAGGTGCGTCCAAGGCTCGTGGCGCCATAAACGCAGTCTTCCAAATGCCAGACGAATCGGCTAGGAGAGGTTTCGCGACTCACTCCTCTGGCAATCACGGACTGTGTCTTAGCTACGCTGCGGCGCGCAGAGGCGTTCGCGCTACGGTTGTAATGCCCAGGACCGCGCCGGAGGCAAAGAAAGATGCTGTACGGATGTATGGCGGAACGGTGATCGAGTGCGAGCCGAGTACTACTGCGCGTGAAGCAGTTCTAGCAAAAATCATTGGAGAGACGGGTGCCGACTTTGTTCATCCATACAACGATGCTCGCGTTATCGCTGGGCAAGCAACGTGCTCGCTGGAACTATTTGAGGAGGTCGGACAACTTGATGCGTTGATCGCCCCTATCGGGGGCGGCGGAATGATTTCTGGCTCTTGTCTGACGATGTCGAACATCTCGCCCGCCACGAAGATCTATGGTGCGGAGCCGGCAAACGCGGATGACGCTGCGCGCTCACTCAAAGCTGGGTACATCATCGAGGATGATTCCCCGCAGACCATCGCAGAGGGACTGAAAGTCGGGTTACGGGACCGCACTTGGCATTTCGTGTCCACCTATGTGACCAACATCTTGCTTGCAAGCGAAAACGAGATTGTCGAGGCCATGCAATTGACGTGGCAGCGGATGAAGGTTGTCATCGAGCCATCCTCGGCTGTGCCGCTGGCGACCATTCTGAATAGTCCGGGCATCTTTGCCGGCAAGAAAGTCGGCATCGTACTGACCGGCGGCAACGTAGATCTAGGCAGACTGCCTTGGACGTCAAATCAAAAAATTTCCTAGTCATAGAGTTAAAAAATGAGCATCAATATTCCCGCAACCATTGGTATGTCGATCGAAGATATTGACACGCCCTGCCTACTTCTCGACCTAGACGCATTTGAGCGAAATGTTGCCAAGATGGGGAAATTCGTGAAGGAGAATGGGCTTCGTCATCGCGGACACGCCAAGTGCCATAAGTCTGCAGATATTGCCGCATACCTGATGGAGAAAGGCGGCACCTGCGGCGTCTGCTGCCAGAAGGTAAGCGAGGCAGAGGCGATGGTGAGCGGCGGCTGCCGTGACGTGCTCGTTTCAAACGAAGTTGTTTCCCCGCGGATGATTGAGCGTCTCGCGGCTTTGGCGAAGCGTGCGCGCGTGGTCGTCTGTGTCGATGATTTGGGCAATGTCGACGATCTGTCGTCTGCTGCGCAAAAGTACGGAGTGACGATCGAGTGCTTGGTCGAGATCGATGTCGGAGCGGGCCGTTGTGGTGTCGCACCAGGCGAACCTGCAGTAGAAATAGCCCTGAAAATTTCCCGCGCCGCTGGCCTCAAGTTCGCCGGTCTGCAGTCGTATCAAGGGAAGGCTCAGCACGTGGCTGACTATGCCGAGCGTAAGGCAATGATCGAAACGGCAATTGCGGATACGGCTCGAACAATAGGATTGCTGAAGGCCGAGGGACTAGAGTGCGACATCGTGGCTGGCGCAGGAACTGGCACATATCAGCTTGAGGGAACGAGCCGTGTCTATAACGAGCTTCAGTGCGGTTCCTACATGTTCATGGATGCCGACTATCAACGCGTACGCGATGAGCACGGGGAATTTCTGAATGAGTTTGAGAATAGCCTCTTCGTCTACACATCGGTGATGAGTAAGACTAAGGCTGACAAGGCGATTTGCGATGCCGGGCTGAAAGCGCAGAGTGTGGACAGCGGAATGCCGGTGATCTTCGGTCGAACAGACGTGAAGTACATCAAGTGTTCCGACGAGCATGGAGTGATCGAAGATCCCGGCAATGTCTTGAAGCTAAATGAAAAGCTCAAGCTGATCTCGTCGCATTGCGATCCGACGGTCAATGTCTACGATTGGTACGTCTGCGTAAGAAACGGCCGTGTCGAGGCGCTGTGGCCCGTGACAGCTCGTGGCATGAACCTCTAGTGACTTGGGTTCGCGATCAACATCGAGCCCGTCGAAAAACCAGGCGGTGCTTATTCACACAACGATAGATTTCGAGGTCAGCGTGGGTAACCTACATGCAGTTCTAACCGACGGGGCGCCAGCGCCTTTGGGCCACTATAGCCAAGCAATACTCGGCAGAGGACTTGTTCACATTTCCGGGCAACTTCCTATCCCAAGGAGCGGTATACCTAGCAATAAATCAGCCTCTTTTTACGCCCAAGCCAGGCTGGTTCTCCAAAACTTTCTCGCCATACTTGACGCCGCTGGTTCGGACAAAAGCAACGTCCTGAAAGTGACAGCGTATATCGTCGGCTCTGAGAATTGGCCTATGTTCAATCAGGCATTTGCAGAGGCTTTCGGGGATCATCGCCCGTCGCGATCCGTAGTGCCGGTTCCAGAGCTGCATCATGGCTATTTGATCGAAATTGATGGGGTAGGAATTGCTTTGGGACCGGACGCATGATTCGGCGAGGACCCTGTTTGAGCGCAATCAGAAGAATGCCAGTAGCGCGAACCTGTCTACGAACCCGTCGGACCACTCACAGTCTTTCTTTGTTCGGTTGTCTCCCGTCAACCCCTTGCGTACTCGTGTACATCTGGATCACCACCGTGTCCGCCCGTGCGCTTTCAGTCTTGTCCTCTATGGCGGTTACGTCGCATTGGGTTGCCGGTGCGACAGAGCAAGCGTTGCTAGCAAAAGTGGAGAGTCGACTGTGACGCCTGACATAGCAAAACTAGCGGTAGGCGGGCTTGGCTCACTCCAGCTCGCGGGGGCGGCATTTGGGGCTGGCGTCCTTAATGCGATTGCGGGCGGAGGTACCTTCCTGACACTTCCAGCGCTGATATTCGCAGGACTTCCTGCTGTAAGTGCCAATGCGACCAGCTCCGTTGCGGTCATGCCCGGTTACGTTGGCGGTGCGATTGGTTTTTGGCGCGAAATGCTGCAGATCAACCGTCGCACCCTCTTCGTGGCAACTCTTGTCACAGCATTGGGTGGGGCCGGTGGTTCCCTACTATTGCTGATGACACCTGACAAGGCTTTTGGGGTCCTGGTGCCTTGGTTGCTGCTTTTCGCAACACTCTTGTTTGCGGTGAGTGCAAGGCCTCGAGGGCCACGGCGCCGCACAGCGGAATCTTCGCATCCGCAGAGCTCGTTGCCGTCGGAGGCAGGTATGGGAGATCGTCGTTGGTGGCAGCGTGCCGGCATTGGAGCAGTGGCGATCTATGGCGGTTACTTCAACGGTGGGTTAGGAATTTTGCTGATGGCAATCCTGTCGCTGAATCGCAATATGTCTCTGAACACTGTGAACGGCCTGAAGAACTATCTTTCCGCTCTGCTGTCGTTGATCTCGATAGCAGTTTTCGCAACAGCGGGAATTGTGGATTGGCGTGCCGCCGTATGGATGATGGGATTCTCCATGCTGGGTGGCTATGCCGGCGCCCGACTGGCCAAGCGGCTGCCTGTGCGCTTTGTTTACGGTTTGGTAGTGATGACGGGGTTGGTCATGTCGGCGGTGTTCTTTGGGCGATTGTGATCGTCTTCCAGCGAATACAGGTTGTTGTCGCATTCCGTTGTAAGGCTCCTCAATGCCCCTCTCAGGAATCCACAAGAAAGCTTTGACCCCCTTAGCAGCTTCATCGTCAGTAGGCAGTTGCCCATTCAGTTCGCAGCATCGAAAAATGGGCGATCCGTCGATAGAAGACTCGTCCCGGCGCAGCAAGGCCAGTTACAGCGGATTTTGCCAAGTGCGTGGGACGGCGTAATGCGCTACGGCTTCACGCCGAATGAAGCCGGCATTGCGATATGAGGTTTCTCAGCGCGGGTCACGCTGGTCCAAGGCGGCGCAGGTCTCGACGATTCCGTCAACAAGGACCAATACATCCGCGTCCATGGTCAAATTTCAGCCGACGTAGGTGACAACCCAGGCTTGGCCTGGGCCACGGCATCGCCCCAGACCGACCGCACCTCGGTACAGCCTTCGTTCATACCCGCCGCAGTGTGCACCACGCCGGAGGGGCAGCCAAAGGAATAAGGGAACGGAGCAGGGTGCCCTGCGATGGTGGGATGAATCGACTGAAGCGCGGCGAGGGTCGCGGCCGGCAAGCTGTTGTCCGCGGTCAACAGCCGGCCGCCGCTGGCGTCGATGCGTGCTTGGTGGAAGGCCTGTCCGAGTGTCATACCGTGATCGGTCATGAAGGACAGCAGTTGCAGCACGGTGCCGACGATCTTGCGGCCGCCGGAGGCCCCCAGCGCGCATCGATCTCCACTGGGGAGTATGGCGGCGATCGGGCAGACGTTCATCAGTGCGCGTCGACCCGGCCCAATGGAGTTGGCGCGCCCGGGGACAGGATCGAACCACATCATTCCGTTGTTGAACAGCACGCCCGTGGTGCCTGACATGACGCGCGCGCCAAAGGCAGAAAGCAAGGTTTGCGTGACCGAGCACAGCATTCCGTCGGCATCCACCACGCTGAAGTGCGTGGTGCAGGCAGGCGCGTGTTCGGCGTCGCCAGCCGGGGCCGCACCGCCGTTTCGGTCGTTTGCTATACCGGCTTCGCCCGCTTGGGCAAGCCGATTTTCGTACATGGCCTTCAACGCTCGCGCATAAGCTGGATAGTCCGGCGGTACATCGTGGCCCCGGAGGCGCCGACTGTCGTCTTGCAGCCTGCGCAGCGCGTCGGCCAACGCCGGCCCACCGGTGAAACCCGGCGCGGCAAACACCGTCGCGCCCGCATAGTGGATTGGAAGTGCCTCGCCGTGCCAAGCCTGGTAGCTGCCGAGGTCTTCAGCGCAGAGGTATCCGCCCTTGCGTCGTACGTCCGCCACCAGAGCGGCGGCGACATCGCCCCTGTAGAAATCTTTTGCACCGGCATCGGCCAAGCGCTCGATGGTGCGTGCCAGGGTGCCCTGGTTCAGGCGGCGATTGCTTTGCGCTGTCCAACTGCCGACGATAGGCCAGGTGTTTTCGTCCAGAAAGACAGCTGCCGCGTCCGGGTCTGCCGCGAGCCCTCGGGCGGATGAGGCGATCATCAGGCCCGCATACCAGTCCACGAGCAGGCCGGTGCGCGCCAGTGCGATGGCAGGCGCCAGCACCTCGTGCCAAGGCATGCGGCCGAGGCGTTCATGGGCAAGTGCCATCCCACTCACCGTGCCCGGCACGCCCAGCGATAACGGCCCCTGAACGTTGCGTTGCTCTTTAACCGCGGGCCACTCGAAGAACTCGTTCGCTTCGCCGTCCGCAAGTGGGAAATCCGAAGCCTCGAGGAGGCGCGGCGACACCACGCCGAAGGTCACGGCCTGGGCGGCGGACTGGTCCGGTGACAACACCACCATGGCGCCGCCACCGCCCATGCCGCTCATCCAAGGTTCGACCACACCGAGGGCGAATGAGGTGGCGACCGCCGCGTCGACCGCGTTGCCGCCGGCGTCGAGTACAGCCGCGCCGGCTTCGGCCGCTCGGCGGCTTTGCGAAGCAACGATGCCTCCTCGGGAACGCACCACGTGCTTTCCGGTGTACTGCGACTTCGAGTAGTTCTCAGACATCACTCGACCTTTGCGCCGCTGAGCTTCACTTCCCGCTCGTATCGAACCAAGTCCTGCGTGATGAGATCGGCGAAGGCCTTGGGTGTACTGGTATCGAGCTCGACTCCTTGAGCCTGCAAGGTTTCGGCGACCCCGGGAGCCGCCATAGCCTTCCGTATTGCCGCATTCAGGCGATCTATGATTTCGGGAGGTGTCTTTGCCGGCGAGAGGACCCCATACCAGCCAGAGGCCTTGGCATCCGGGAAACCCGCCTCTTCCACGGTGGGGACATCGGGCGCGGCAGTTAGGCGGCGGGAACTGGTGACGGCCAGTGCGCGAATCTTGCCGGCCTTGGCCAGAGGAAGACCCGAGGATGTCGCGTCGAAAGTGACGCCAATTTCGCCTCCCATCAGCCCGGTGAGCATCGGCGCACTGCCCTTGTAGGGAACATGAACGACATTCAGATGCTGGGACTGCTTGAACCCCTCCATCGTCAGGTGGCCAAGCGACCCGTTTCCACTGGTGCCATACGAGAATTCGCCAGGCTTGCTGCGAGCCAATGCAACCCAGTCCTTCAAATTGGTCACTGGCAGCGATGGGGTGACTGAAATCAGCAACGGCAACGACACCACCGTGCTGACCGGCACGAAGTCCTTCCGAATGTTGTAGCGCAGCTTGTCGTAGACAAACGGATTGGTCGCCAGCGACGAGCTGCCGAACAACAAGGTGTAGCCGTTGGCCGGCGCCCGGGCCACCAGTTCGGCGGCCAGGTTGCCTGCGGCACCGGGACGGTTGTCAACGATCATCGGCTGACCCAGCAGCGGTGCAAGGCGTTCCGACAGCAGGCGCGCGGCCGAATCGGCAGAGCCGCCTGGCGGGTAGCCTACGACCAATGTTACGGGACGGGTTGGATATGGCTCAGCGGCCTGGGCCGCGAGGCCCAGAAACGAAAGAGACAGCGCGAGCAAGAATCGTTGTTTCATCAAGTTTTTTTCCAGTCGAGAAGGTGCGGCAAGGGGACGCAAGGCGTTGCGCTGACCGCGTCTGCCAATGGCCACATGGGCCGATTCAGCTTGCGATATGGCAATTGGGTGAAATCCGGCGAAACACTGCCTGGCGCAGCGACGTAGACGACACGTGAGGCGACAGTGGAGAAGGACGCATGGAAGTGCTGGGATGACTTCACCACTACCAGACGTTGGGTTGCGGGGTCGAGCCCCATCTGCGTGAAGAGGTCAGTATGGATGCCCTGCTGCCTCCGGGTGCAGACCACCACCGAAACGCCGAGCGCACAAAGCAGCGCGCAGTCACCCATTTGAGCCGGCGTGTCGGAGAGGCCGGTCATGACAAGGTCGCGCAGCAGGGACACGACGCGCCAGCGCAGGTCCAGGGGGTCGCCGGACAGCGGGCCCGTTTTTCCGCCGAGACGCAGGTCGAACTCGGCGCCTACGCCAGCCTCGAACGCGATGCGCACTGCAACCGGGTCCCACAACGGACCGACTGCCGCCGGGAAGGTACAGGTTTCCACGAGTCGACGCAGCAGGAAAGTAGAGTCCGAGGCCGCCCCGCCACCCGCGTTGTCAGCGGTGTCCGATACAACCAGCGGCAGCTCACCGGGACCTGGCAGCAGCGCAAGCGCGTCGTCCATCGCCAAGTATTCGATGGCGAAGTCGTCGCGCATTGCAGCAATGTCCTGCGCCAACGCAAGAGCTACTGCTTCGACATCTAGACTGTCGATAGAGCCGTCACTGTAAATCAGCACACGCATGCCCGTATCTGCGGTATCGCCCCATGGAAAGCCGTGAGTCAGGGATGCCGATACGATCCCTGGCGTCTGCTCCAGTGCCTTCAGTCGGCGCACCAGCGACAGCCCCGGCTCGCGTGTGGTGTGGATCAGGGCCAGCATGTGACAGTCGGCCACGACCGGCACTGGGCGCGGGGCGCCCTGGACCATTGCCACGCAACGGTCGACCAGGCGAACAGCGGCGTCCAGGATGTCTGTATGCGGATATTCGCGATAGGCCACGAGCAGATCGGCGCTCCGTACCATCGCCGCCGTCAAATGGTTGTGCGGGTCCAGAACAGCGCCAATGACGGCCTTCGGGCCGACCAACTGCCGTACGCGTTCAAGAAGATCGCCTTCGCAGTCGTCGCATTCCTGCGCTACCATGGCACCGTGCAGGCCTAGTAGCACGAGGTCGAGCGGCAGGGCGGCCTTGACATCGGCCAACAACTCATCGCGCAGAGCTTCGTAGCAGGCCTGGGTGGTCACGCCGCCCGGTTGAGAGCTGGCGACCAAGCCTTCGAATAAATTCCAGCCAAGCTCGGGCGCACGTTGACGCATCAGCCACAGCGGCCCACCGAATGTGCTCATCTCAGGCGGATGCTGACCTGCTGCGTATCGGCCCCGTTCGTCGAAGGATTTCGCGCCTGTCGGCAACGGCGAGAAGGTATTGCTCTCGGTGGCCAATGCGCCGGCGAAGACGCGGCATCCGCCGGAGCCGCGGGCCGATCTCTCGTTGTGGGAATCGGGCTGCACCGGCGAGCTTGAGGGGCTGCCGTCAGATTTCGAATGCATGCCCGAATCGTAGGATTCGACGGCAAAACCGGCCAATAGAGGTGACCGATCCACCGTATCGATGCAGTCGATACGCGGTTACCGGCGTTCGGCTCGCAGTTCAGGCCGGCTGGTCAAGCTCGGCAGCGATTTCCTGAATTTGCTGGCATAGCCAAATCGTTGCGGGATCCCGGTCGGCACGTGTGTGCCACAGCAGTTCGACCGGTATTTTTGACGCCACCCCGGGGACTTCGCTGACGACAAGACCAAAGAGGGATGCATAAGACGAGGCAACCCGCGCCGTCAACGTCACCATCAACGGCATGATCGAGGCAGTAGACAGCAATGTGATGAAGTTGGGTGAAGACATGGCAACGTCCGGATTCAGTTTGGCCGAATCCAGAAAATCCTCCAGATACCCCACCATGTTGTTCTTCGCGGACACCAATGCGTGCTTGACCGCAAGATAGTCTGAAACGGAAATAGGTGCTCGCAGTGAAATCTGGCTCGGATGCCAGCAGCAAGCAAGTGACTCCTGGTAGATAGTCTTTCGGACATGCTGCGACCCTCCTCCCGGAAAGTAACCAATGGCAATATCGACTCCGCCATCATCCAACAGTTCGAAGATCGCTTGACGAGACGCCGCGCGGATCAAAAGGCGAATGTGCGGCGAAAGTTTCGCCAGCCGGGCTGCTAGCGCCGGCAGCAAAAACGCCTCGATCTGTCCGTTGACGCCGATGCGGACGATCCGGTGCTCGCGTTCCGGCGAAAATGCGTCACCACGCGCCAACACATCTTGGGTTTGCTCCAGGATTTCGCGTACTTTCACCGCGATGGCTTGTGCCCTGAGCGTCGGCTCCATCTTGGAGCCGACGCGTTTGAGGAGCGGGTCGTCCAACAGCAACCGCAGCGTCGAGAGCGCGTGACTCATGGAAGGCTGCTGAATTCGCAATGCTTGCGCGGCACCTGTGACGCTCCTTGTCTGCATCAGGGCATCGAACGCGAGCAAGAGGTTCAGATCGAAAGACCGTAGATTGAAGTGATCAATCGGCATGGATAATCCTGCTGTAGGATCGCTGGGCATGCGCCCGATGTACTGGTGCTATGAAGCCCGCCGGCCCGCCGGCCCGCCGGCCCGCCGGCCCGCGGACCCGCTTACTTGCCCGCCTTCTTACTAGCGCAAGACGATGGAGTAGCTGAACCTGCCCCGTGAGTGTGTGCTGAACGAGACCTTCCGCACCTTGTGGCGGGAAAAAAGGAGGGTTCTTTCGATTTCGAGCGTCGTGGAACTTGACGCGCCGTCCGGTGCGTGCGCGAACGGCGCTTTGACCATAGTGGCACGCAGGGTCTGGTGCACTTCGACGATCTGATCTCCGTATCCTTACTCGATCAGGTTCCAGCAACGCCGTCGAAGTTTCAATGTGGCCGCGATAGGCGCCGAGTATTGCGCTTGTTTTGCCGTTGTGACTGCTCATGTTGGGCGGTAGCCTTTTCTCTAACAGACGCGTCGACTTTTGAGCATTGCCAGTCGCGCCAGCTTAAATATCCGCTGGGCGGACTTGATAAATTCTGCATCGCTACGTGAGTGGTTTGTTTTTGAGTTACTCATGCGAATGTTACAGGCGCGACGGGGACTATTTGGGGTTTTCTCGAATCCTCAGGCGTACGCCTAACATCCGTTACGCCGCAGAAGCTCCGCTGACTCAGCCTTAGATGAGCGTCCGAAGAAGAGCCTGAGCTAGCACTCATAGAGCGGCGTGCGATGGTCATTTTCGATAAAACCGACGCAAAATCACGAGCCCGCGAGGCGGTTTAAATGCTGAGGTGTTGGCGCCGACTGGAAACTGAGCCACTTTTGTAGGTAGGAAGTGCGGACGAAAATTTGGACTACCTGGGGATAGTTCATGTATTCATACGAAGACCGCATCCGAGCGGCCACGCTCTGAGCTGGCCCCTTGAATGACAGGACACGGTCTATCGCTTATCTTTAAAGATAGGAGTAGGACTGTGAGTACGACTAGGAATACGGATACCGTCGAAGTGATCATGAGGGACCAGCGCCGCAGGCGCTGGTCCCTTGCAGAGAAGGCCGCACTGGTTCGTCGAAGCTACGAACCTGGGATGAGCGTGTCGCTCGTCGCACGTCAGGAAGGCGTTGCCGCCAGCCTGCTGTTCCAGTGGCGCAAGCTGGAGCGGCAAGGGGCGCTGACGGCTGTATCGGCGGGCGAGGCTGTGGTGCCGGCTTCGGAACTGGCAGCCGCTCGTGCCGAGATCGCCAAGCTACAGCGCGTGCTTGGCAAGAAGACGCTGGAGAACGAGATCCTCAAGGAAGCTGTGGAGTACGCCGCAGAAAAAAAGTGGATTGCGCGCTCGCCCTTGCTGGACGGGGACGGCCAGTGAAGGCCGTCTGCCAGGCCCTTGGGTTGGCGCGCTCGAACATTCATCGCTTGCAAGCTCGCCCCGAGTCCTGGACCGACGCCCGGACACGACGCACGGCGCCTGCAAGCGACGTGGCCTTGCTCGACGAGATCAAGGCCCAGATCACCGAGTTGCCGACCTATGGCTACCGGCGTGCCTGCGCGTTGCTGAACCGGCATCGAGCCACCACCGGTGCGCCGCGAGTAAACGCCAAGCGCATCTACCGCGTGATGGCGGCTCATGCATTGCTGCTACCGAAGGCGCTGAGACGGCGCCAGTCCAGCCGGCCCCATGAGGGCAAGGTGGCCGTTGCGCACAGCGACATGCGCTGGTGCTCGGACGGCTTCGAGATCAAGTGTGATTCGGGGCAGACCGTGACTGCGACCTTCACCAAGGACTGCTGCGACCGCGAGATCCTGGCCTATCGGGCATGGGAGGGCAAAGGGCTGCCGGGCGAGCCGGTGCGCGAAATGCTCATCGAGGCCGTGGAGAAGCGCTTCGGCGGCGTCGAGGGTGTTCCCAGTACCCACGCCTTGGAGTTCCTCTCGGACAACGGGGGCGCCTACATCGCGGCCGAGACTCGACAGATCGCTCGACAACTGGGCCTGAGCCCGGTCAACACGCCCGTGTGCAGTCCCCAGAGCAACGGCATGGCCGAGAGCTTCGTGAACACGTTCAAGCGCGATTACGTCAGCCGCATGGACCTTGCCGATGCGAGATCGGTAATGGCGCAGATGGCCGCAGCCTTGAGCACTTCAATGAGGTGCATCCGCACTCGGCATTGAAGATGAAATCACCCAGGGAGTTCCGGCAGCATCGCGCTGCCCAACAGCGTCTGGCTCACATCGAGCAGGCGCTACATTGCGAATAGCCCGTGTCCTGAAATACGGGGGCAAGATCACGCTCTACATCAAACTGAGCAAGCGCACCGGGGCGACTATCCGCCAGTTGGGCTATCCGACGAAGAACTCTTTGAGGAGCTGGCATGAGGAGTACGAGCGGCGCCTGGGACTGTCGTCCGGCTACGTGCGCTAGCAGCCGAAGTATTCTCAAATTCAGAAGGAGCAGGCTGTCAAACACTACGCCGACACGGGCGCTGCATCGCCTCCACGGTCAAGGCGTTAGGCTATCCGTGCCACGATTTGCTGCGTGCCTGGATTCATGAACTGGACCCCGACTCCCGCCAGCGCATTGCCGGCAGGGCCGTCAGTACACCTCGGCCACCGCAACTGAAGAAGCTGGCGGTCCTCGAACTGTGTACTCGTGAGGGAAGTGCGCGGGTGGTTGCTCAGAAGCTTGGCGTGAGCAGGCCGACGTTGTACAACTGGAAGAACCAGCTTCTGGGACGTGAAACACCCGCATCAATGAACCGCACTGGGCTGCTGCCGGTTTCAAAGACACCTTGTTAAGGTGTGAAATGAAACCGGAGGTGGTTCATGGAGAGAAGAAGGACATTCAGCCGCGAGTTCAAGCTCGAGGCGGTCAAGCTGGTCACTGAGCGT
>Ga0209025_1000877_pt1 | contig 47181 bp, 53 predicted proteins | sample AraplaMF_Col_mLB_FD_184256 | JGI IMG/M metagenome (GOLD analysis project Ga0209025, IMG submission 184256) | Arabidopsis root microbial communities from the University of North Carolina, USA - plate scrape MF_Col_mLB (SPAdes) (version 2) | ecosystem: Host-associated > Plants > Roots > Endosphere... | reverse complement strand
CGTTATAACAGGATAAAGCGAAACTTTAATCAGTGGGGTTTTCTTCAGCCCCCACTGATTATCAGCCCTCACCAATCGGGCTTTTACGGGCAGTTTATCTCCCGCCTAACTTCTTAAGAAAAGCGGAAGCGGCTCGCTCAGAATCGCAGGACGCCCACGCACAGGGCGGAGAGGAGCTTTTTGCCTCGTCCGAGGGGGCGAAACGACCGAAGATTCTAGCCGCTAAAGCTGGACAATGCTTCCGCTGAATTTTGAGGCGGGAGTATTACCGCCCGCGAATAGCGGGATAAAAACAACACAAAATGATAGTTCATTTGTCCATACACTTTTTCTCTTTTTACATAAAGTATCCTATAGACATTTTATGTAGCTATTAAAGGAGAGGATTCTCTTGTATTATTTTCACGGTTGCAGCCGAAAGAAACTCCAATGTAATGATAATAATTATAAACAGCCCGATTCCCAAGACCCAATACCAAAAGAACATACACACAATCACAACGTTGCTCAAATTTCAGATAGTGGAAATTCTCACGTAAATTTAAACGTAGACTCTGATATAGATTCTGAAACAGCTTCTTCTAATAGTCAGTCTAATGATGTAGAACAAGAACAGACTCAGACACAGAGGCCTGCACAAGGGCAATCGAACACAGATGTTACAAACCAACTATTAGCAGCCCTGCTTCCATTCTTAACAAATGCATTAAATAATGCTACCCAACCCCAGCAGAGTAACCAAAGCCAAAACAAAAACAATTTAGATGAATAGGCTACTAAAAGTAGCCTATTTTTGTAAGGAGGATTGACCATGCGGCGAAATAGCTCTAATATTTCAAATAGCGGAAATTCTAATGTTAATGTGAACGTCACCGTCGATACAAGTTCCATTGCTTGTGCAATGATGTGTTATTGGCATACGAGCGGTATGATTACTGATGAACAGTTCACACATATGATAACAAATTTTAATAGCTTATTAAATAAAGAGGATCATATACTTCCGCAGTTCTTATCAAATAAAGAATGTTCTCCTTACTTTGTTCGACAAAAAAACAATTTAAATACATTAAAAACATATATCCCCCCTTTTTTCAATCGTTAAGTACATTTCCTCTTTATCCAGATAAAAAAGTTCATTATATTTGAGGTGTTTCCTATGTGTCCTTACGTTAACATATGTATTTGCATTACTCCCGGATCTCATATTGATGATGAACGTATTGCTAAAGACATTGCAATTGCTGAATATATTTGGCATCCTATCCTATTTAAAATTGAGAATGTCAATGTACTAGATGAGCCATATCGTTTTTATGATGGTGAAATTAGTTACGTATCTTCGTTAAAATCACAACCGAAGTTGACTTCTTTATTTGCTGAATGCAGGGATCATGCACCGCAATGTGATATTTATATTTGTTATATCGGCAGTAATTATTTTCAAGAAAACTCCATTATCGCTTGCGCCTATTCTTTAGCCGTTCACACACAAATTAAAGGTTATATTGTATTAACAAATGCCGCATCAGCTTCGCAGAACATGTACACACTTGCACACGAACTTGGCCACATTTTATTCACGCGACGTGTACAGGACAAGCTTACAATTGCAGATCCCGAGTGTCCAAACGGTTCCGAGCACCATCCTTCTCCTACAAACCTTATGCATTACATCATTCCTCCCCCTCATAAATCAAAAATAGATTCCTTATTAACGAATACACAAAGAGAATTATCTTTACAAAGTCCTTTATTGCGTATAGAAAAAGAGTAACTATTATAATTACTTCTATATATACAAGTCAAAGAGCCGATATAAAAACTCTTTTCTTTTTAGAAGGACGAGAGCATCTGGCCACGCATAGAAACGGTCAGGGCCTTTTCCTACCACATGCAAGGATGAAAACAAAACAAGAAAACAAGTAGCGGCCATGTTGTATTCTGCAAAGCAGCGACTTATATGTTGAAAAATCACCATGAATTTATATAAATCATTTCTTTCTTCTACTCTAAAAGGTTTTATAACTTCTTTTATTCCTTTTGTTAATAAATACACCTTCGTATTAACTAAAAACTTTTCCCCCTTCTCTAGAAACTTGCAGGATTTCCTATTTCGCTTCTATAAATAGAGCAATAGAGCTAACTATATTCATAGAGGAGATGGAATAAAACATGTTTAAAAATCGCGTTGTATTTTTAACAGGTGCAGCAAGCGGAATTGGATATGAAATAGGAAAAGCCTTTGCGAAAGAAGGTGCAACTGTAATGATTACGGATCGGTTAGAGAACCGAGTACAAGAGGCAGTGCAACAATTACAAAACGAAGGATATAAAGTATTTGGAATGCAATGTGATGTAACAGTAGAACGTGAGATTGAACGAGCTATCGCTGAAACTGTTACACGATTTGGTTCACTTGATGTATTAGTTAATAATGCAGGTATGCAATACGTTTCTCCAATTGAAGATTTCCCAACCGAAAAGTTTGAAATGTTGATTAAAATCATGCAAATTGCACCGTTTATTGCAATAAAACATACATTTCCTATTATGAAAAAACAACGATACGGTCGCATCATGAACATTGCTTCTATTAATGGTCTCGTTGGCTTTGCAGGCAAATCTGCATATAATAGCGCCAAGCATGGAGTAATTGGGCTTACAAAAGTCGCTGCATTAGAGGGCGCTGAGTACGGTATTACCGTAAATGCACTTTGTCCAGGCTATGTTGATACCCCGCTTGTTCGTAATCAACTTCAAGATTTAGCTACAACAAGAAACGTACCGCTTGAACATGTACTAGAAGAAGTCATTTACCCACTTGTACCACAACAACGATTATTACATACAGAAGAAATTTCAAACTACGCCTTATTTTTGGCAAGCGAAAAAGCAAAAGGAATTACAGGACAAGCTGTTGTCATTGATGGTGGTTATACAGCGCAGTAAAATTCAACAAACTATTTTCTTTCTCTATAAATCAACTTTAATTTTCCGATATATAAGTCGCCGCTATGCAGACCAAAATATGTACCTGTATTCGCTTCCTCCCTTTGTTTGAAATCTCACATGTGGCAAAAATAGGCCCTGACCGCTTCTACACACGGCCAGATGCTCTTGTCCTCCCCAAAAAGAAAGAGGTTTTTATGTTGTTCTTTAAATTTGGATATATTCACCAACCCAAAAACGGATTGTGCCTCTTCCGCACAATCCGTTTCCGTTACATATTTTCCTTTGGAGATTCATATCCTTGCATTTGCTTTGGTAACTTCTCAATCGCAACAATAACGCTATCTAACTTACTTTCAATTCTATGAAGTAAGTATAGTGTAACAACAATCGGAAAGCCGACATTGCCAATAACTGATATCCATTCCTCCATCGTTGTCTCCTCCCTTCTTATTATAAATAAGTGAAGAGACAAAAAAGTGGTAACTAAAAACAAACTAAATCATTTCAGCTGTTTTTTCTGTTAACTACTTGTATCCCACTTTGTTTCCCCCCTAATATATTAGGGCTTTTCATCATAAGAAAACCCCTTTCTACAACGAAAGAGGTTTGAAGATTCACTTCTCCCCTCTTATCTATCAGAAAGTCTCTCTTTCTGTTGGAATTAGCACCGTTCCTTACTAGGCGCCAATTATGCGCCCCATTTCACAATGGTATTACGGTCGGTTGCTGGGTTTCATCGGGCCAAATCCCTCCACCTGCTCTTGATAAGAGTATATAGTTGTCCGAATTTTCCATTTTCAGTTCTGACTATATCAAGAATAAAATTGGCTTGTCAACTTTTTTTTTGCGCGTACAATTCTGGACGTCGATCAAAAAAAACAGGAATCCCCTTTCGCACTTCTGAGATTTTGTTTGTATCTAATGTTCCAAACAAAATTGTTTCTGTTTCATCAGCTTCAGTAACAATTTCTCCCCAAGGATCAATAATAAGAGAATGTCCTGCAAATACATTATTAGGGTCACTCCCAGCACGATTGCATGCCACAACAAAACATTGATTTTCAATCGCTCTTGCCTGAAGCAATAACCGCCAATGTGCTAAACGAACAAGCGGCCACTCTGCTACAACAAATAATACAGTTGCCCCGTGCGCGGTATGAACGCGCATCCATTCTGGAAAACGAATATCATAGCAAATTGTTCCTGCGCATGGTATATCCTCCAGTAGAAAATGCCCCGTTTCATTTCCAGCAATTAAGTATTTATGCTCATCCATCAGTTGAAACAAATGCACTTTACTATATTCAGCTACAATGTTTCCATTTCGATCACTAACATACATCGTATTTGTAACACCATTCTCTGTCTGTTTAGCGATTGAACCACCGACAATATTTACGTCGTTTTGCTTACTCCACTTTGATAATAAACATTTCGTATAATTCCCATCTAAATCCGCAATTTCAGGAAGGCGCTCTAAATCATAACCTGTTGTCCATAACTCTGGTAATACAAGAACATCTGGATTTTCCTTTATCGCTTCGCTTATTTTTTTTTCAGCATGTTCTATATTTTTTTCAACATCGCCAAAAGTGATATTCATTTGTACACAAGCAATTTTCATTACTCTCTTCCTTCTTCCTTTTTATTTTTTTCTTTACAAAAAGTTGGAAAGACTATATCATTTGTCACTATAATTGTAACAACTTTCAAAAGAGGTGGAAAGTATGAAACATTTTCAACCTTCCGAGATATTAACATCATTACCAACACAATTTTTTGCCTCCCTTGTCGCCAAAGTAAATGGAGTAATGCAAGCTGGTCATGATGTTATTAACTTAGGACAAGGAAATCCTGATCAACCAACACCAGATCACATCGTAATAGCATTACAACGTGCAGCAAAGCACCCTATTCATCATAAATACCCGCCATTTCGAGGACATGATAGTTTAAAAGAGGCTATCGCTACATTTTATGAGCGTGAGTACGGTGTACAATTAAATCCCAAAACAGAAGTAGCTATTCTATTTGGTGGAAAAGCTGGCTTAGTTGAGTTACCACTTTGTTTTACGAATCCAGGTGATACAATCCTCGTTCCTGATCCAGGTTATCCAGATTATTTATCAGGGATAGCCTTAGCAAAAACAAAGATTGCTACAATGCCACTATTATCAGAAAATCAATTTTTACCTGATTACACAAAGATTGATGCACAAGCGGTTGAAAAGGCAAAATTAATGTTTTTAAACTATCCGAACAATCCAACCGGAGCTGTTGCAACACCAAAGTTCTTTGAGGATACTGTATCGTTTGCAAATAAACATGACATTTTAGTCTGTCATGATTTTGCGTATGGAGCGATTGGTTTTGACGCTAAAAAACCAATTAGTTTCTTACAAACTGATGGAGCAAAAAATGTTGGCATTGAAATATATACGTTGTCCAAAACGTATAATATGGCAGGTTGGCGCATTGCATTTGCCGCCGGAAATGAAAGTGTTATTGAAACGATTAACTTATTACAAGATCATATGTATGTTAGTATTTTTGGTGCTGTACAAGAAGCTGCTCGCGAAGCATTATTAAGCCCGCAAACTTGTGTCGATGAACTCGTAGAACGCTATGAATCTCGAAGAAATGCTTTCATTACTGCTTGTCGTTCTATCGGCTGGAATGTCACTTCACCAAAAGGTTCTTTCTTTGCCTGGCTCCCTGTTCCAAATGGGTATACGTCAGAGGAATTTGCTGATGTACTATTAAAACAAGCGCACGTTGCTGTCGCTCCAGGCATCGGCTTCGGCAAACACGGGGAAGGTTATATTCGCGTCGGTTTATTACATTCAGAGGAACGCCTTCAAGAAGCAATTCATAGAATCGCTAAATTAAAAATTTTCAAAAAACAATTGACAACGTAAAAATTCTCTGTCAAAATTCAGTTATCAAAAATTTTAAACATTTCCAAATACTTCTTATCAAGAGCTGGTGGAGGGACGAGCCCGATGAAACCCGGCAACCGATCTACTTTATGTAGGCACGGTGCTAATTCTCGCAGCGTTATGCTGACAGATAAGGAGCTGGTTGTAAAAAACCTCTCCTTAGCTGAGAGGTTTTTTTATTCAACTAGGAGGTTATGAAAATGAGCGGAATAACAGCAACTTACTTCATTCACGATGATTCTCATAATTTAATCAAAAAAGCAGAGCAAATTGCTCTCGGTTTAACAGTTGGTTCGTGGACACATTTACCACACTTATTACAAGAACAATTAAGACGACATAAAGGCTCAGTCGTTAGCGTAGAAAAATTAGAAACTGATGAAAATACAAACATATACCTTAATAAAAAAGTAACACGCGGATTTATTAAAATTCATTATCCATCCGCTAACTTCACAACCGACTTACCAGCAATTTTTACAACTGTTTTCGGAAAATTATCTTTGGACGGAGAAATAAAATTAATTGATTTAACATTTTCTGATGAGATTAAAAAGAGCTTCCCTGGTCCTAAATTTGGTATTGATAAAATACGAAACAATTTGAATGTTCACAATCGCCCCCTGCTCATGAGTATTTTCAAAGGAATGATCGGCCGGAATATCGGTTATTTAAAAACACAGCTCCGCGATCAAGCGAACGGCGGCGTTGACATTGTAAAAGATGATGAGATTTTATTTGATAATCCGTTAACACCGTTATCAGAACGCATTCACGCTGGGAAAGAAGTATTGCAATCTGTTTATGAAACATACGGTCATAAAACGTTATATGCTGTTAATCTTTCAGGACGGACTTATGATTTAAAAGAAAAAGCAAAACAAGCCGTTGATGCCGGGGCTGACCTTTTACTTTTCAACGTATTCGCATATGGACTTGATGTGTCGCAAGCCCTAGCGGAAGATAATAATATTTCTATCCCAATTATGGCACATCCAGCAGTAAGTGGAACTTACATAACATCTAAATTATATGGGGTATCTTCTTCTTTATTACTCGGCAAGCTCCTTCGCTATGCTGGTGCAGATTTCTCACTATTTCCATCACCTTATGGAAATGTCGCTTTACAACAAGAAGAAGCACTTCATTTAGCCAAAGCGCTTACAGATGAAAATGAACCATTTAAGCGTAGCTTTCCGGTTCCATCTGCTGGTATTCATCCAGGACTTGTCCCACTACTGATTCGTGACTTCGGTGAGCAATGTGTCATTAATGCTGGCGGCGGTATTCACGGCCATCCATCCGGTGCACAGGGGGGTGGAAAAGCATTTCGAGCTGCTATCGATGCAGCTTTAACCAACACGCCGCTTCATGAGGTTGATGATTCTTATTTACAAGCTGCTTTGCGTCTCTGGGGCAATCCTACTAAAGAGGTGAAAGCATGAGCATTCAAATTTTTTGTGACTTCGATGGCACAATTACAAATAATGATAACATTGTTGCCATTATACAAAAATTTGCACCACCAGAGGCAGAAGCTATTAAACAGCAAATTTTATCACAAGAGCTATCTATTCAAGAAGGCGTAGGAATGCTTTTTTCTCTATTGCCTTCAAGTTTACAAAATAAAATTACAGCCTATATAAAAGAAACCGCCGTCATTCGTACTGGCTTTACAGAATTTGTACATTTTTTACGACAAAATAATATCTCACTTTATATCATATCAGGAGGAATGGACTTTTTTGTTTATCCTCTTCTCGAAGGACTAGTTGATTTTGAACAAATTTACTGTAATACAACTGATTTTTCCAACGACACAATTCAAGTAAATTGGCCGCATTCGTGCGATGAGCATTGTGAAAATAAATGTGGTCTCTGTAAATCAACGCTTATTCGCAAATTAAGTTCACAAAGCGGTTTTAATATTGTAATCGGTGATTCTATTACAGATTTGCAAGCAGCAAAACTTGCTGACAAAGTATTTGCTCGTGACTTTTTGATTACTAAATGTATAGAACATCATATTCCTTATGTACCATTTGAAACATTTCATGATATACAAAACGAAGTGGAAAAATTGTTAGGAGTGATAAAGTGAGGCAGCTCTTTCGTCAGTGGCAAGAACTGAGTGAACTAAAAAAAGAATTAACTGATCGGAATTGGTTCCCAGCAACAAGCGGTAATATTTCAATAAAAGTGAGTGATAATCCTCTTACCTTTCTCGTTACAGCAAGCGGAAGAGATAAAACAAAAACAACGCCGGACGACTTTTTGTTAGTTGATCAAAACAGCAAGCCTGTTTTAGAAACTGATTTACGCCCTTCTGCCGAAACACTGCTGCACACCTACATTTATAACCTTACAAATGCTGCGTGTGTCTTACACATTCATACGACTGATAATAATGTCATTACGAACGTATACGATCAAGAAGTTGTACTCCGTAATCAAGAAATTATTAAAGCGCTCAATATTTGGGAAGAAGGAGCCTCTATTCGAATTCCAATTATCGAAAATTATGCACATATTCCAACTTTAGGTGAAGAATTCCGCAAGCATATTCATGAAGATGCAGGTGCTGTTTTAATTCGCAATCACGGCATTACCGTATGGGGAAAAGATGGGTTTGATACAAAAAAAAGATTAGAAGCATACGAATTTCTATTTCAGTTCCATATTAAACTTTTATCAATTAAAGGAGATGTTCAACATGGCGCAAATACGTATTCATGAAATTAACACACGTATTGAAAATGAAATAGAAGTACAGCAGTTCTTAAAAAATGAAGGTGTTTTGTATGAAAAATGGGATATTACAAAACTTCCTGGTCATTTATATGAAAACTATGCATTAACTGTTGAAAATAAGAATGAAATTTTAGAAGTGTTTGCACCAGAAGTTACGGATATTTCTAAGCGCCGCGGCTATCAAGCGAGCGATATTATTTCACTTTCTAGTGCCTCACCTAATCTAGAAGAATTATTAGTAAACTTTAGACAAGAACACCATCATACTGATGATGAAGTTCGCTTTATCGTCAGCGGGCATGGCATTTTTACCATCCAAGGAAAAAATGGTCCATTCTTCGACGTTGAACTTGAACCTGGAGATTTAATTTCGGTTCCTGAAAACACGAGACATTATTTTTCTCTTCAAAATGATCGTCAAGTTGTCGCAATTCGTATTTTTGTAACAACTGAAGGTTGGGTTCCTATTTATCCCGCATTAACGGACAGTAAGACTCCCACCTCAAGATTGGGAGAGAAGCAAAGAAGATAGGTGGGAGTCTAACTGTCCGTAAAAGCCCGATTGGTTCAACTAACCACCAGTGGGGAATGAACCCCCCCACTGATGGAAGTTTCACTTTATTAAGGTAGCATGTTGAATAAAGGGGATTGGTTCCCCTTTTCCTTCCCTTTATTCACTCTACATATATTTCCTCCTATGGACAGGATTATCTCCTTAATGAGATAATCCTTCTTTTTTGTTGAAATTTTTTTACAATTTTATGAACATTTTATGAATTTTTTCTGAAAATTCTGTTTAAACTATGTTATAATACAAATAATAGAAAAAAAGAACGATATTGTAAAAGGAGGAAGGGAATATATGGAGTTAATTTTAGCAATTCTTTTTGGTGTCGTTTGCGGGGCTATACCTGCTGTTTTGGGAGCTATTATGGATGAGTTAGAAATTGGTATGATTGGTTTCGTCGCATCTACTGTAAGCGCTTTATTTTTCGGTTTATATGGTGCAGTTCCTGTCGGTATCCTGTTTGCCTTCTATATATTACGTCACGCTCGCACAAAACGATTTACTCAAAACAGAATAGCTGAAGTGATTCCCTTTCCAATTGAAAAAGCACGCCGGGCAACAAGCCTTTCCTAAATAAAAAAGTCCTCATAACGAGGACTTTTTTACTTATTTTCTTCTAAAAATTGAAACAGCTCTTGTAAATGAAGCGCATCGTCTCCGTAACTAACCGAAACATAAAATTTCCCGTCTACTTCTGCATTCATATATAAATCAATGAGATCACGCTCATATTTTAATGCTAAATAAAATTTCATCTCTTCTAGCATTTCTTTCGTTGTTCGAATAACATAACGCCCTGTTGCATCTCTACCATATTCAAATAACGGTTCAAAGTTATACTTCTTTTTAAACGCCGCCTGTTGTTTATCATTAATAAGAGTCGTTTCTGTACACTGTACTGTGCGAATAATATTATCGAACTTTTCTAAACTCATACAATCATTCCTTTATATATTGTTTATATAATGCTTGTGTTCCACTATTTTCTTCACCATCTTGCATCAATTGCTCATATAATTCTCTAGCAAGAGTTAAGCCAGGTGCAGATAATCCAAGCTCTTCTGCTTCTGCTAAGGCAATGTTCATATCTTTTATAAAATGCTTCACATAAAATCCTGGTTCAAAATCATCTTGTAACATACGAGGTGCTAAATTACTTAATGACCAGCTGCCTGCTGCACCAGTAGAAATACTTTGTAACACTTTTTCTGGTTGTAACCCTGCCTTTTTTGCATAAGCAAGTGCTTCACATACACCAAGCATATTGGATGCAATTGCAATTTGATTGCACATTTTTGTATGTTGACCACTACCTGCTTTTCCTTGCAATATTATATTTTTACCTAATAGTTCAAATAATGGCAAGCAGGCTGTATATACTTCTTCGTCTCCACCAATCATGATTGCAAGACGCCCTTCTTTTGCTCCAACATCTCCGCCCGATACAGGGGCATCTAATACATAAATCCCCTTACTCTTTCCTTCTTCGTAAATCCGTTTCGCCAAAGTTGGTGTTGATGTTGTAAAGTCGATCGTAATTGTTCCTTGTTTTGCTTGAGTAAGAATTCCATTTTCACCAAAATATACTTCCTCTACATCATGCGGATATCCAACCATAGTCATTACTACATCTACTGTTCCTGCAATTTCCTTTGGAGAATCACACCACTGTGCGCCTTCTTCAATTAAATCCGCAGTTTTTTCTTTTGTACGATTATATACGTACACAGTATAGCCTGCCTTTAGTAAATGACGTACCATACTTTTTCCCATAACACCGGTACCAACAAAACCAATAGAAGCTGGTGGTAATAACTGCTTCATTTTCTCATCTCCTCTTTTTCTAACAAATCACTCACAAGTTTACGAAATTCTGAATTAAACTCATCATTAATTCCATTTTGCACATTTGAAAATACAGTAACAAATAATTTTTTATCCCAATTAAAGTTATTAAATGTATTCCATCCCGAAAGTACACCATGGTTGTGATAATAATCTGGATATATGTAAAAGCTAAATGCGTATTTTTTTTCCGCAGATGGTGTTACCATTAATTTTAAACTTTCAGGCGAAATAAGCTTAGTTGTCATAATTGCTTCGTCTAATTTTTGCATATCATGTGCCGTTGTATACATCTCACCGCATCCATATAACCAATTCATATTTAATTTTGGAGCTAATACAAGCTCATTCTCTTGCTTTTTATATCCTTTTGTAAAATTCACATCTCCTTCTGGTGTCTCTCCCATTCCTGATTCTGTCATTCCCGCTGGAATAAAGATGTGTTCTGTAACGTATTGTGCTAAAGATTGTCCCGATCTTTTTTCCACAATATAAGCTAGTAACATATAATTATAATCTGTATATAACCAGCCTTGCCCCGGTTGAAAAGCAGTTGGTTGTTGTCCAAGCCACGTTACTAAATTAAGCCGTGATGCCGCATTAACTTTACCTTTCCCATGCCCAGGTAGTCCTGATGTATGCGTTAATAAATGATATAATGTAATATTTTTATTCGCAGGAAAAGATGGAATATATGTATGTACATTTTCCTGTATATTTAACTTCCCTTGTTCTTGTAACTGTAAAATCGATACAGCAGTGGCCGTTTTTGTAATAGAACCAATTCGATATTTTGTTTGCGGTGTATTTTCAATTTGCTTTTGTATATCCGCATAGCCATACCCGTTATTTAATATTGTACGCCCTTTATAGGTAACAAGGACTGATCCATTAAATTGTTTGTCTTTTAAATACTGATCTAGTTTTTGAGTAACAGCGGTATAATCAATTTCTTTTGGTTTTTCTTTTTGTTTTTCTTTCGTTGTATTAGCAGGGGCAGTTGTTTTTATTGATTGAGCTTCTTTTTTAGCAGGTACTTTAAAAAAGAAATAGCTTCCTACTAATAAAATAGAAAGTAAAAAAATAATTGTACTCCATAACGTCTTCATTTCTTAATAATCCTCCATCGCATCTTAAGTATTTACTCCTCCCCTCCTTCCCATTATCCGTTAATAAAAAAAAATCGCAACAATTTGTTGCGAAAAAATTACATTTTTTCTTTCCGATATAAACACACTTGATTTTTCCCCTTTTTCTTTGCTTCATATAGTGCAATATTTGCTCGATGCATTAACATTTCTTTTGTAATTCCATTTTCAAATGCCGCAACACCGAAGCTCGCTGTTATCTTTGATATTCCAGAAAAATTTTTTGTTTCAATAAAAAACCGGAGTGCTTCCGCAATTTGAAATGCTTCTTTTTCTGTTGTTTGAGATAAAAAAATAATAAATTCTTCTCCACTCCACCGTGCAAAAACATGATGCGTCTGTAATTTTGTTGTTACAAGTTCCGCCAATTGTACTAGCGCTAAGTCTCCAAAATCATACCCATACGTGTCATTTACTTTTTGAAAATTATCCAGATTAAATATAACAAGAGCAAATGATTGATTCATTCGTACAGCAGTTTCCAAGCCTTCTGAGAATAGTATTTGAAACTTCATTCTATTATAAATATTCGTCAGAGAATCAGTTGTTACTAAGCGCTCTTGCTCTTTATATTCTTCTTCTAACGCTGTAATATCTGTACATGTCGCGATGAATCTCGATACATCATTAGGTAACGGAGCAATACGTAACAAAAATATTCTTGCTTCTCCAATTTCATTATACATTTTAATTTTTCTTGAGTGCGTTAAGCAATCATCAATCCACATTGTATTATTTTCCGCAATATAATATTCATTCTCTTGGGCAAAATGTTCTGCAAATGTCATATGGTGCTCATGATATGACATAAGATCTTCGTATCCGAAAAACCGTAAAAAATTTGTATTGCAATCTATAATTTCATCATCTTCTAGAATAAACAATAAATCATTTTGAAAATCAAATATCATTTGAAGTAACTCTTGCTGTAATATGACTTGTTTAACTAATGACAACTCATACACACTTTTTTGTACTTCAGCAAGTACAGATTGCGGCGTAATTGGTGGTAAGACGATGTTTCGTACACCAAGTTTAATTAAGTCAACAAATTGATATGTCACTTCTTCACTCCATACAACGATAAATGAAATATCTGAATTAAATAGTTCCTTCACAAAATCAACCTGAGAAGCTTTCGTAATGTATATAATCACGATTTGCGGCTGAACTTTTTCAAACAATATTTTTCCTTCTTCAAAACTATGTGCCAAAAACAAGCACTTTGGCTTTATCATTGCAATTGTGTGTCTCTCGTTATGACCATCTTCGATATACAAGACATTCATATCGAGATCCTTTAATACATTTTGAAAAACTGTATGTTCCAATAAAAAATGTAGAATGTTCACCATTAGGCTTTCACTCACTTTATTTATCCCATTCTAACAAACTTAAAAGAACTAAATCTATTCAACAAACTATCACATGGTAACGAATTGAATCTCTGTATCATCTTTTATTGTATGTAAACAATAAATCAGACTCCTGTGCGAATACCTTCTATTCCCCACATCTTTTTCAAAATACTTGACAATAGAAATGTATATATTATATCCTTTTACAGTATCAACTAACAAAATGTAAGTAAAGAACATTTTTTTCATTCGAAAATATTTACAATTAAAAACGATACTTGGAGGAACTATAATGACAAAGCAAGATTTCTTTACTGTTTTATACGAACGTACATCTAATCGTGCTTTCAACCCTGAAAAAGAAATTTCAAAAGAGGAACTATATGATATTTTAAAAGCAGCTGGCCAAGCACCATCAGCATGGAATCTACAGCATTGGAAATTCCTTGTATTCCAAGGAGAAGATGCACAACGTCGTTTACATCCAATTGCATATAATCAGCAACAAATTCTCGATGCCTCTGCAGTTGTTGCTATTTTAGGCGACCTAGAAGCATATAAAAGTGTTGATTCTGTATACGGCCCACTTGTAGAACAAGGACTTATACAGGAAGAAGCAAAAAATCGTTTAGCGCAAAATATTGAAGGTGCATATCAACGTGAACAATACCCGCGTGATGCAGCATTCTCAAACGCCTCTTTAGCAGCAATGCAGCTTATGCTTGCAGCAAAAGCAACTGGTTGGGATACATGTGCAATTGGAGGATTCAATCCACAAGCATTAATGGAAGAGTTTAACGTTTCTTCTCGTTACATTCCAATTATGTTAATTACAATTGGTGAATCTACATTAGCAGGACACCCAGCACCACGTATGAGCGTAGAACAAGTAACAGAATGGGCAAATTAATGTGAACCTCCATCTATGGGGGTTTTTTCTATTCCTCACTAATGAAATTCTCACCAACTATGAATCTGACAGCGGTTATTCAGCATTTAAGTCACTGCTGTGGAGAATACAACATGACCGCTTCTATGTATGGCCAGATGCTCTCGTCCTCCCTTAAAAAGAAAAGGTTTTTTATATCGTTATTTTATTTGTACATATCTATCTTCTTCACTTTTCTCTAAATATTAAGAGCGGATTACTACCTAATAATAACAGAATGTAGTCTAAAGGTGCTTTTTTGTTACAATTGTGATACAATAGTAACAAATTGATAACAAGTGAGGGATTTTCGTTGAATTTATATGGAAGCTTTATCGCCATATTATGCTACATAGTCACAGTACTGCTTCTGTACTTCGTTGGGGATATGACAAATATTGCGATGCTACAGTTTTCAAAAGAAACAACGCTTCAATCAGAAGTTAGTCAGTATACCTCTCGCTCCTTTGCACCGTTACTATTAGCACTTCCTGTATATATCATTGTTTTATATAAAAGCAAAAAAATATAAAGACTGCCCTAAAAATGAACTGGACCACTGATGTGAGACAGGAATAAAACACCTATGCTACCTGTTCCCTATATTCAACCGGGGACAGGTAGTTTAATTTTTTAAACGGTCGCATGTGATTATAATAATGCATGAAATCATTCACGTTTTCTAGTACAATAGAATTTGTAAGGCGTACCCTTTTTAGGGTATAGAATTCTTCCGACTTTATGGTGGAGTGGAAGGATTCGATGACGGCATTATCGAAGCAGTTTCCTTTCCGGGACATGCTTGTGATAATGCCTTTTTCTTCGGATAAATCCTGAAAAGCATAAGAAGTATAGACGGATCCCTGATCACTATGAAGGGTAACACCTTTTACTTCTCTGTTCTTACTGGCAGCCTCTAATACAAGAGTTACATCTTGAGTTTCTTTCACACGATAAGCGATGATTTCGTTATTATACAGGTCCATAATTGTTGATAAATACATCATAGATTCTCCAAAAGGCAAGTACGTAATATCCGTTACCCACTTTTGATTCGGTCTGTCTGCTTGAAAGTTTTGTTCTAAACGATTTGGTAACACTTTCTGACTTTCTCCTACTATCTTCACTTTTCGTTTTGGTTTTACTCTACATTGAAGGTCATATTTTTGCATAATTCTTTGTACGGTCTTTCGGTTAACTTGTATTGCTAATTTTGTTCGTAATAACCCCGTGACGGTGCGATGTCCAATTCGAAATTTGTAAGTTGTACAAAGCCTTTTAATTTGCTTTTCTAGAGGAGACAAGCCCCATGATTTTCTCCTCCAGCGATAATAAGTAGCACGGGAGATGCCCATGCATTCACAGATGAGACTGATGGAATATCGATTTTTCATTTCTTCTACGAGCGTGACGATGACTTCTGGGACCATCTCCTTTCGATTTCCTGATACTTTTTTAATAGTTCTACTTTCAATTTGTTCGTTTTAATTCTTCTATTTCAGTTAAGTCTGCAGGACCTTTTCCATAACTATACTGTTTGCCGATTGGTTGTGCTAATCGATGTTCTTCTCCATTTCGAAACCATTTCATCCATGTTTTGATCTGTCCCACATTACATATTCCCAATTTTTCCATAATTTCACGATTGGTTAATTTCCCCTCTAACTTCAATTCAATCACTTGTCTCTTCACAGTTTCTGAATAATAATTTTTCTTTTTACCCATAGAAAAAACACCTCCAATTTGTCGTTTACATTTACATACGACAGTGGGGGTGCTTTATCCTTGTCTCATTTTACTGGGTCATTACAAAAAAGGGGCAGTCTTTTTTATTTCCATATCAGCTTTTGTCCAAACTCTCATTTCTCCCTTCTCATATGTTATAAGAAGAATCGCAACAGTCTACCTAAGACATTTATTCTTTTCCTACAAAATAGGAAAAAATCTTTTAAAAAAATTACACTATGTCCAAACAAAGCATGTACCTAGAGCATATCTTATTAATGTGAAGGGGGTGAGAATTATGTTCGGAGGATGTTTTGGATTTGATGACTGTGGTCGCCGTAGCAATAGACACAACGTCTGCCGTAGCGATAGACGCAGCGGCCGCCGTAGCTTTAAACACGACGATCGCCGTACTGGTAATAGAAATCGTTTTTGTAACGTTCTTAGAAATCTTTCAGTCGGTACTCGAGTCACTCTATTAACAATTAGAGATAACGGTACTTTTACTAACGTTGTATTTGAAGGCTTCTCAAATGGCGTAGCACTTTTCTCAGGAGGCAGTATACCAGGTGGAGGTTTATTACGTGTTTGCCCAGATGACGTTGTAGCTATCGTTTTCTAAAATGAGTGAATAATTCCCAGGAAAGCAATTGCTTTCCTGGTTTTATTTATTTAACTACTCACAAGCATCAAAGGTTGATTAATTCGAAAACAATTAGCTAGCATACAAAACCGTTTAAAAAACGATGTAGCTTTGAAATAAAGTCGTACTGTTTATAAAAAAGATGTACCGTTTTAAAGAAAGTTATACAGTTTACAAAAAAAGTTGCATCGTTTTATTCCTTTTCGATTAAAGAATTCTAAGTGGGTTTTAAACAAACTTTTTTATAAAAAATAATCTCATAAAATATGTTTAGAGCTTATTTTTATGAGATCTTTTTTCAAAACGGATTCGTTTTATGTACCGTAGAATAAGAGTTTGTGGGCTATTTTCAATTAAACTTAATTTCAAAGTTATAAATAAATTATATGAAAAAACCTGGGACCGATTTCAAATCAGTCCCAGGTTTTTTTCATTAAATACTTTTTACAAGTTCTACTACTTCTTCAGCAGTTGACATGTTTAAAGCCTTTTGTGCTAATTCTTCCATTTGTGCTTTTGAAAGCTTGCGAATTTGTGTTCTCGCTGGAAGAATAGATGTTGCACTCATACTAAACTCATCTAATCCTAATCCAACTAACAACGGAATTGCCAGGGCATCCCCAGCCATCTCACCGCACATACCAGCCCATTTTCCTTCTTTATGAGCTGCATCAATAACCATTTTTACAAGACGTAAAATCGCTGGATTATATGGTTGATATAGGTAAGATACGCGTTCATTCATACGATCCGCTGCCATTGTGTATTGAATTAAGTCGTTCGTTCCGATAGAGAAGAAATCTACTTCTTTTGCAAATTGGTCAGCTAATACTGCAGAAGCAGGAATTTCAACCATCATACCTACTTCAATAGCGTCTGAAACAGCTACATTAGCTTGCACAAGCTTTTCTTTCTCTTCTAATAATACTGCTTTTGCTTGACGGAATTCATCAAGAGTTGCAATCATCGGGAACATAATTTTTAAGTTACCGTATACACTTGCACGAAGTAAAGCACGAAGTTGTGTACGGAAGATATCCTGTTCTTCTAAGCATAAACGAATTGCACGGTAGCCTAAGAACGGGTTCATTTCTTTTGGTAAATGTAAGTATGGAAGCTCCTTATCGCCACCAATGTCAAGTGTACGAACGACAACTGGCTGACCTTCTCCTACACCTTCAAGAACAGCTTTGTATGCTTCAAATTGTTCTTCTTCTGTTGGAAGATTGTCACGGCCCATGTATAAGAATTCTGTACGATATAAGCCAACGCCTTCTCCACCGTTATCAATAATACCTTTTACATCTTTCGGTGTACCGATATTTGCTACAAGCTCAACATGTTGATTATCTGCTGTAACTGTCGCTTCATTTTTTAATTTTGCCCACTCTGTTTTTTGTTCTTCAAATTGTGCTTTCTTTTCTTCATAAACACGAAGAGTTTCTTCAGATGGGTTTACAATTACTTCTCCGTCTAAACCGTCGATAATTACGATATCGCCGTTTTGGATTTGTTCCATAACAACTTTTGTACCAACAACAGCTGGTATTTCCATAGAGCGAGCCATAATTGCAGAGTGAGATGTACGTCCACCAATATCAGTTGTAAAACCTTTTGCATATTTACGATTTAACTGAGCTGTATCAGATGGTGTTAAATCTTCTGCAATAATGATTACTTCTTCAGAAATTGTGCTAGGGTTTGAGAAGTTAATTCCAAGTAAATGTGCAATAACACGCTTTGTCACATCACGAATATCGGCTGCACGTTCTTTCATATATTCGTTATCCATGCTCTCAAACATAGTAATGAACATTGATGCAACTTCATCCATCGCGAATTCAGCGTTTATTTTTTCGCTTGTCACTTTATCTTTTACTGGGTTTACTAGTTCTGGATCATTTAATACTAGTAAATGTGCTTCAAAGATCGCAGCTTTATCAGCACCAAGCTCAGTAAAAGCATGATTTTTAATTGCTTCTAATTCAGATTTTGATTTTTCAAGCGCAGCTTCTAAGCGTACGATTTCCGCAGCTTCATCCGAAATCGTTTTCTTTTCAATGTTAAATTCAGGATTTTCTAGACGGAATGCCTTTGCAATGGCAATACCACTTGATGCAGCAATCCCTTTAATGTTAAGAGTCATTATTCTCCTAATCCTTCGTTTTTCATAGTTTCTTCAATAGCTGCTACTGCTTGAGCTGCATCATCACCATTTGCAGTAATCTTGATTTCTGCGCCTTGTTGAATACCTAAAGACATAACACCCATGATTGATTTTAAGTTTACAGTTTTACCATTATATTCTAAGTTGATATCTGCACCGAATTTGCTTGCAGTGTTTACAAGTAAAGTTGCTGGACGAGCATGAATTCCTGAGTCGCTAGTTACTTTAAAGATTTTTTCCATAATGATCTATCTCCTTTAAAATACAATATATTTGAGGTTGTATAGATGTGAGTATAACACCATCTATATTGTATATAATAGGCGATGTTCGGTCAACCGCATCGCCTATTATAATTATAAACATTTTGCGTCTAAATTTTACTGAATATCAATAACGTTTGTTTCACCTTTCTTGACATTACCTTGCTTTTTGATTTCAACTTTCTGTCCTTCTTGTAAGTTTGTGAAAACAATTGGCGTAATAATAGAAGGTGCATTTTCTTTTACAAACGCTAAATCTACTTTTAATAACGGTTGGCCTTGTGTTACTTTATCTCCTTGAGAAACTAACGCTTCAAAGCCTTCTCCATTTAATTTTACTGTATCAATACCGAAGTGAATTAAAATTTCTCTTCCGCCTTCTGATTGAATACCGATTGCATGTTTTGTTGGGAATACGTTCACAATTTCACCATTTACAGGAGATACTACTGTCCCTTCTGTTGGTTCGATTGCAAAGCCATCTCCCATCATTTTTCCAGAAAACACTTGGTCTGGTACTTCAGTAATCGGTAAAACTTTACCTTCAATCGGAGTCGCAATTACTTCATTTGTATCTTTTTGAACAGGTGCTTCTACTTTTGCAGGTGCTTCTTTTGCAACATGCACTGCACGGCCTGCCATAATATCTTGAATTTGTGATTTTAATGTATCTGATTTTGGACCAAAGATAGCTTGAATATTGTTACCAATTTCAAGAACACCTGCTGCTCCAAGCTCTTTTAAACGAGCTTTGTTTACATCCTTTTGTTCCTTTACTTGTACACGTAAACGTGTAATACAAGCATCTAAAGAAGCGATGTTTTCTTTTCCACCAAGTGCTACTAAAATCTCACCTGGAAGCTCGCCTGCTTCTACTTTTCCTGCTCCGTCATTTTCTTCAACAACTTCACGACCTGGTGTTTTTAAATCCCATCTGCGAATTGCAAAGCGGAATCCGAAGTAGTAAATCACTGCAAGTACAAGACCAACAATAATTACCCACCACCATGCTGTACGGTTTGGTAATACACCGAATAACATAAAGTCAATCAAACCACCAGAGAATGTCATCCCGATTTTAACGTTTAAAATTTGCATAGTCATAAATGATAAACCAGCAAATACTGCGTGGATTCCAAATAATACAGGTGCTACAAATAAGAATGAGAACTCAATCGGTTCTGTAATACCAGTTAAGAAAGCTGTTAACGCTGCAGAAGCTAAAATACCAGCTGCTACTTTTTTATTTTCTGGACGTGCTTCATGGTACATCGCTAACGCTGCTGCTGGAAGACCAAACATCATGAACGGGAATTTACCTGTTGTAAATGTACCAGCTGTTAACTCAACACCATCTTTTAATTGTGCCATGAAAATCTTTTGGTCACCGTGAATAACGTCACCCGCTGCATTTGTATATTGACCAAACTCAAACCAGAATGGTGCATAGAAAATATGATGTAATCCAAATGGAATTAAAGAACGTTCAATTAAACCGAATATAAATGCTGCTAACGTTCTATTTGTATCAATCATTTGATGCGAGAATGAATTCAAACCGCCTTGAATTGTTGGCCAAATAAAGCACATTAAAATCCCTAAAAGTAAAGAGAATGTTGCTGTTGCAATTGGCACGAAACGTTTACCAGCAAAGAATCCTAAATATGATGGTAATTCAATATTAAAGTATTTATTATAACAATACGCTGCTAATATCCCTACAAGGATACCACCAAACACTCCCGTTTGAAGTGTCGGAATACCTAATACGTTTGCATATGCTTGATCTGTAAAGCCAGTTTTAACTGGAACTTTGTCACTTACAATCGTAACAAATTTCTCTACTCCTAAGAATACGCTCATCGTTTTGTTCATAATTAAGTATCCTACGAACGCTGCTAACCCAGCTACTCCGTCTCCACCTGCTAACCCGATGGCAACCCCTACTGCGAATAATAGTGCCAGGTTTCCGAAAATAATATCACCAGATTGTTCCATAATTTTCGCAACTAGAACAAACCAATCTGCTTTTAACGCAGGGATATGATTTGTTAACTGTGGATTTTGGAACGCATTACCAAATCCAAGTAAAATCCCTGCAGCCGGTAAGATTGCAACTGGTAGCATAAGTGCTTTACCGACTTTTTGAAGAACACCAAAGATCTTCTTAAACATAATGATCCTTCCTCTCTTATTATAATTGGTACTTTCGACAAACGCCAAAAGGCATGAGGAAAAAAGGTAGGACGATAGCTATACAAAGGGTAGTATGTCCCTTTCTTTAGCTTACATGCCTAACTTTTCTTCACTCATGCCTGATCGAATCAGTAACACGTGTCAAAAATAGGTATACGTAATAAGTTCACAAATTAAAGTAAACGTTTTCTTTGTGCACTGTTATTCATTTGTCGAATTTAGTAGAACTTTGTATAACTGATTATACATAACAATTGTAAGCGATTCAATAGATTTTTTTAACGTTTACATTTCTGACAAAGTTTAAACTTGTTCAACCTTTTTTAAGCGCTGCAAATGCATCGTTAAATAAACCGTTTCTGCTTCATACACAGGAAGTTGCAATTGCTTTTGCATAACTTTCACAAGTTTCCAAGCTAAATTATAGCACTCTGGAAATTCAGCTTTTAATAAATCTGCAAAATTTTGTGATTCTTCTACTTTCTCACCATTCTTTATACGTTCGATTGCAAATTGTAGATGACGGACAAGACGTAGATAATGAATGCTCTCTTTGTCTAATTCTAGTTGTAAATTTGTTTCAATTAAAGAGACAAGATGAGCAATTAATCTAGAATTTTGATTAACAGCAGATACTTCAGAGTTTGTAACTGAGCTATAAATATGAAGTGCAATAAATCCAATCTCTCCTTCTGGAAGATGAATATTTAAGCGGGAATTAATTAATTCTACAACTTCTTCGGCAATTTTATATTCATTTGGATACAACACTTTTGTCTCCACTAAAAATGGGTTATCTACTGTAAACCCTTGCTTTAATCGCTTTATAGCAAAAGCAATATGATCAGTTAAAGAAATATGAATATGCTCATTTAATGGTGTTTCTACTCGATCTTGAATATAAAACATGAGATCATTCATTAGTTCAATCAAATTCTCGCTCACATGCGGAACTAGCAGTTTGTATTGTTCACGTTCACGTTCATTTGTTAATACAAACATTTTTTCAATCTGTTCTACTTCTAACATTTCTTTTGATTTTTTCCCAAACCCAATCCCTTTTCCAATAACGACCACTTCTTCGTGTTCTGGATGAGCAGCAATAATGACATTATTATTTAAAACCTTTTTAATTTCGAGACAATTATCCATACAACACCACCCCTGCACATAAAACGTCTACTTTCATGTTACAGAACAACCTTATTTTCCGTCAATGTTAAACATCTACCATTTTTAAAAAGTCAATTTTTAGACATGAATGTACGAGATACGTATAATATAAAAGCATACGTCTAGTTGAAAGGAGCCCTATCATGATTAAAATGTTTATAAGCGATATCGATGGCACAATGATGCAACACGGAGGTGTAATCGATAACCAAGATGTAGATGCATTGCGTAGCCTTGCTAATCAAAATATAACTCTTTGTTTCGCATCCGGAAGACTTGATAATGAAATTGCTGATTTAATGAACAAAGTTGATATGAATTTTCATCGTATTAGCGTGAACGGTGTATTTGTATATACACACGAAAACAAACAACTCTTATCTGCAACATTTGATTCTACTATTTTACCCGAACTGCTGTCTATAACAAATAATGAACCATTCTTTCGTTATGTAAGTGATGAATATAATTATTACATTGAGGAAAAAACACCATTTATTCATGAACTTGAAAAGCAGGTAAAAATGACTTCCGTTGAAGAACCAAACTTGCTCGCAAAAATTGATACAACAATTTTCCCAAATAAAATTTCAGTCGGTGGTACAAAAGAAGATTTAGTTATTCTTCAAAAACAAATTGAGGAAAATTTCAAAGGAAAAGTAAGTACTTTTATTTCCGCTGAACAATGTTTAGATGTTATGCCTCCTAACATTAGCAAAGGTTCCGCTATTTCTGTTTTATTAAATGAATTTAATATTAAACCTAATGAAGTAGCTTGCATTGGTGATTCATATAACGATATTCCTATGTTCGCTTTAACACCTCATAGCTTTGCAATGGCAGGTGCAGATGATGCAGTAAAGCAGCATGCATCACATATTGTTTCCTCTGTTAAAGATGCAATCGAATATGTTCTTCGTTATAATCAAAAACAAAAAAATACGACTCACCCCTTATAAGGATGAGTCATATTTTTCCTGCATTAACGGACAATAAAGCAGCCGCCTCAAGATTGTAAAAAACCTGAAGAAGGTAGACTGTCCGAAAAGCCCGATTCGTTCAAATAACGATCAGCGAAGATTCGCCCGCTAACGGAAGTACCACTTTATCTCACAGCATATAGCTCCACGTTTTACTTATTGCGTGAAATATTCGTAATAAACTTATAGCGATCTCCTCTGTAAATACATTTTACATACTCCAGCGGCAACTCGCCTGCTGCATATGACCATTGTCTCATTACCAGCACTGGTGCTTTATTCGGAATATGAAGATGCTCTGCTTCTTCATCCGTTGCAATAGATGCTTCAATAGATTGTGTAGCACTAATTAACTTAAAGCCTAGTTTTTCTTCTAAGTGCTCATACAATGATTGCTGTAAAATTTCTTCATTAATATCTTTTACAAGAGATGGTGACAAATACGTTGTCTCAAACGCAATTGGTTCATCATCAGCTAGGCGAATTCGTCTCACCTCGTAAACCGATTCTCCCGCTTGAATTCTAAGCCTCTCTGCTACTGCAGCAGTAGCTGGAACAAGGTGAAAGCTTAATAATACGCTACTTGGTTTCATTCCACGAGAGAGCATATCCTCTGTAAATCCTGTCATACCTTGCAACTTTTGTTCAACCTTTGGAAGTTGTACAAAAGTTCCAATTCCACGTTTTCGATGTAAATACCCTTGTTCAACTAAGTTATTAATGGCCTGTCTGATTGTCATTCGACTTACTTCAAACTTATCACATAATTCATTTTCAGATGGAATTTTATCTCCCGGCTTCCATTCACCGGATTCAATTAGTTGCTTCACCCACTCCTGAATCTGATAATAGATCGGAAATGGTGAATACTTGTCGATATTCATCAGCAATCGCCTCACTGCATAAAGATAGAGCTTCTTGATCTGCGATTACGGTTACATTTGGATGATGTTGCAAAACTGTAGCCGGACACCCTTCACTTACTTTCCCTTGTAGCATTTCCTTAATCGCTCCTGCTTTATTCAATCCAGAAGCAACAAGTACTATTTGCTTTGCTTTCATAATGCTACCAATCCCCATTGTAATAGCATGCGTTGGCACATCTTCTTCTTTTTCGAAGAAACGCCGGTTAGCTTGACGGGTAGATTCTGTTAACTCCACAATGCTAGTTACAGAATCAAATGATGTTCCCGGCTCATTAAATCCGATGTGACCGTTTTCACCGATTCCAAGAATTTGTAAATCAACTGGATTGGCATCAATAATACTTTCATAACGCTTACATTCTTCTTGTAAATCGTCTGCCATTCCATTTGGTACATATGTTTCTTTAAACGAAAGATGATTAAACAACTGTTCTTGCATAAAATAATGATAGCTGTTTTTGTTTTCGTGTGGTAAATTTACGTACTCATCTAAGTTTACAGTGGTTGTACGGCTTGTATCAAGTTTATTTTTTCTTATCAATGCATAAATCCCTAATGGGGAGCTACCTGTAGCCATTCCTAATACTGGATTTTCTTTTGTCTTTATAACGTGTTCAATTAATTTATAACCCGCATCTGCTAATTCTTCTGGAGTTTTTACAACGACGATATTCATTTATTTCCCCTCTTTCATATGAATTCCTAATCGGACTGTATCTCGTATATATAAATCTTCAGACATAATAACGAAATCCGCATGTTTTCCTATTTCTAAAACACCCTTGTTTACTAATCCAAATTCCTCAGCTTGGTTAATTGATGTCATAAGAACAGCCTCCTCAATGGAGCATCCAGTAAACGCTATCACGTTACGCAACGCTTCGTCCATTTTCAAAATACTGCCCGCTAATGTCCCATCTTCTAATCGTGCGCTACCATCTTTTACGATAACTGGTTGTCCACCAAGTTCATATAATCCATCTGCTAACCCTTTTGCACGCATTGCATCCGTAATGACACTCATTTTTCTAGCGCCTTTTAATTTATATGCTAATTTCACCATATCCGGGTGAATATGAATACCATCTGTAATTACTTCGACCATTACATCTGGATTTAATAACACATGGCCAACTACACCTGGCTCACGGTGATGCAAACCACGCATTTGATTATAAAGGTGCGTTGCATGTGTAATGTTTCTCCCAATTAATTGTTCATTCGTTGCATCTGTATGTCCAATTGTACCGATGACATCCGTTTCTGCGAGATATTCTTCAAACTCACGCGCACCTTCTTCTTCTGGAGCATATGTTACGAGTTTAATTAAATTCCCGCTAGTCGTTTGCCATTGCTTAAATTGCTCAATATTTGCAGAGACAATATATTCTAGCGGCTGTGCACCTGCACGTTTTTTTGAAACATATGGACCTTCTAAATGAATATATTCGAAATGCGCACCTTTTTCCTTTGCTTCTTTTGCAGCATTCAGCGCCGCTTCAATTGCTTCAGGAGATTGCGTCATTGTTGTTGGAAAGAAAGTTGTAACCCCTTCTTGTAACATCTGTTTACCGAGAGTTACTAATCCGTCGCTATTTGCATCCATTGCATCAACATCGTATCCACCGTGAATATGAACATCAATCATACCTGGAATGACTATATTCCCTTTCATATCATGAACCGTTTCATTTTCTTGTGGTACATACTGAGCCATCAATCCAAGTTCTTGAATTTGATCCGTGTAACGAATAAAGCCGCTTTCTAACACTTCACACCCTGTATAAATTTTAGCATTGATAACGACTTGCATTTTCATTTTCATTTTCATTTTCATCGATCCTTTCCCGTGTAATCCCTATCTCTATTTTAATACACGCACGAATAGTTGTCTATACAATTAACCCTAATTTTTAAAGAGGTAGTTTTTTTCTCTAATAATAATAATATAAAACAGTCATTTTACTCAAAAGAACTTTCAGAGTACTCCCTCCTACACGAAACAAAAAAAAGCAACTACACTTATAGAAATACATCGTATTATGCATGAACAAATTTAACTATAATTAAATTTCAGCAGCTTTGATTTCTTTCATATGCTGCTGAAATGAATGATACAAACACTATTTTAACAATGGCAATGGTAGCTGATGCTGGAATATGATACACTGACCATCTGTTTCAATTTCAATATCTTTTTTCACGGTAGTGTGTACAGTCACGCCATGCCGATGCAATCGTTTCATTACACTTCGATGCGGATGACCATACGTATTCTTCTTATCGTATGAAATAATAGCAAACTGCGGTGCAACAGCCGTTATAAACTCTTCACTCGTTGAAGTATATGAACCGTGATGGCCAACTTTTAACACGTCTGCATGCACATCGTACTTATTCATAATTTCTTCCTCTGTATGTGTATCAGCATCCCCCATGAATAACAAATCAGCCTTACCGTAACGAATTTTCAATACGATAGATGACTCATTATTTTCTCGTTTTGTTTTTCCATCATTTAATACTTGAACAGAAATATGAGGATCTAATGGAATATATTGCCCCTCCTTTACACGTAAAAATGGGACTCCTCTTTTTTTAATACTTCTTATATACGAATGATATGTAAATGAACTATATAATTTCCCACTATCTAGTACAAGAGAAACTGGCATTTGTTCAATAATTGGAATTAGTCCTCCGATATGATCCATATCAGGATGTGTACCGATAACAACATCTAAGCGTTTAATTCCCTTTTTAATTAATTTCTCCATAATAAGCTCCCCAGCCTCATACGGACCACCATCAATTAAAATTGTCTTCCCGTTTGGTAAGGAAATAATTGTTGCGTCACCTTGCCCAACTTTTAAAAAACTTACAGTCATCTTACCTAAATGCGTACGCTGACTTGAAAAGGAGGAAACCATATGTATAGAAGCATACTGCTGTATAGGATTTACACTATTTAAAGTTATACATAATATTGCCGAAATTAGAATAAGAGCGATACGCAGATCTTTCATACACCTTCTCCTTTTTCTATTTAGTATGACGCAGCTTTAATTTCATATACAAAAAAAGCTTGGCAAAATGCCAAGCTTTCACTTCGAAATTTCTTGTAAAGAACCAAAGAATAAATCCGCTTCATTCATTCCTTCCCCTTCTTCTGATAGAGAAGGTAGTTCATCTAATGTTTGTAATGCAAATGTATCTAAAAACTCTTTTGTTGTACCGTATAAAATAGGACGTCCCGGCCCTTCTGCACGTCCTACCTCTTTAATTAACAAATGAGATACAAGCGTTTGAAGAGCTCGATCTGTTTTCACACCGCGAACCTCTTCAATTTCGGTTCTTGTAATCGGCTGTCGATAGGCGATAATCGCTAATGTTTCTAGCGCTGCTTGCGATAAAGATGCAGCTGTTGGTGCATCCATTAATTTTTGATAATACGCGGCGTGTTCTTTTTTCGTTGTAAAACGATACACTTTTGCAAATTGAACAATCTGTAAGCCGCGGTTCAGTTGATTATATTCTTCCTGCAGCTCTTCTACAAGCTGTTTTACATCTTTCACTTCTACCTCTAATACTTTTGCAATTTGTTCTGGATAAATCCCTTCATCTCCTGCTACAAACAGCAGCCCTTCTATAACTGCCTTTTGTTCTTGTCTTTCCAACTTTAAAAGCTCCTTTCTCACATTCTATGTCTCCATATACGTTATAAAGACCGAACAACAATTTGCGTTCGGTCACACATTACAGCTATTGTTTCATTAAGAAGATTTCATCAAAATTTTGCTCTTGCTCAATAGCAATTTTTTGATGTTTCATAAGTTCTAAAATTGCTAAAAATGTAACAACAATCACATCTCGATCATCATCTACAAATAAATCGTAAAAACTTTGACGACCTCCTGCAAGTTCCAATTGTTTTAAAACATCGTCCATTCGCTGTTCAATTGGGATTTCCTGCCTAGTAACTGTAGCTGTTACCGGTCGTTGTATTTTTTTTCGACGCATGAGCTTTTGGAACGCAGCTAACATATCATATAACGTAACATCAATCGGCAGCTTTTCCGCTTCTTCTTTTTGAAACATCATATAATCAAGAGGAGGCCGTGTATATAACTGCGCTCGTTCTTGTTCTTTCTCTTTTAATTGAGTTGCAACTTGCTTATACTTCTTATACTCAATTAGGCGCTCCATTAACTCTTGGCGAGGATCTTCCATAAACTCTTCACTACTATCTTCTACATCTTCTTCATACTTTGGAAGCAGCATTTTGCTTTTAATTTGTAATAGCGTCGCAGCCATAACTAAATATTCACTCGCAACATCAAGCTGTAATTCCTTCATCGCATGTATATATGATAAATATTGTTCTGTAATTTCCGCTACAGGAATATTATATATATCAATTTCATAACGATTAATTAAATGTAATAGTAAATCTAAAGGGCCTTCAAATGCCTCAACTTTAAAATTATATTGCACAAATCATCCCACCACATTTTTTCTGTAACATTCTAAGTATAGAGCATACTTATGTACTATCCAACCTTTTTCAAAAAATTAATTAAAAATAGACGCATACCTAGGCCACAATGCCCATCCCCTTCATATGATGACAGTGTAATGAGTACATTGTAGGAGGTTACAAACTATGGGTCATGTTTCTGGCGGTTTCCACGGCGGATTCGCTCTACTAGTTGTGTTGTTTATTTTATTAATTATTGTCGGCGCAGCTTGTTTTTGCTAACTGACATAAAGCGACTAGAGCACTCTCTAGTCGCTTTATATTTATGATACACTGTATACAACGCTACTTAGAATGGGAGTGAAAAACATGTATCATAAAGCATACATACAGTTTTTAATTCATTTTCATAGTGATTACGACTACTTTGAATGTCACGAAGTTTTAGAAGAACATTGGAAAATAAAGCCACGCGGAGAACGAGAACAGCATTGGGTTGGACTCATTCAAATTGCTGTTGCCTTATATCACCATAGACGATCTAATTGGAACGGTGCTGAGCGAATGATGAGGAGTGCCCTATTCATCTTACAGAATGAAAAACAACATATAGAAGCATTAGGTTTAGAGTATTCGAAACTACTATTACTTCTTGAGGAACGACTGTACATCATTCAAAATCATGATTCTTACACAACATTATTTCTTCCTTTTGCTGATTTGAATTTAGAACACCAATGCATACAATTATGCAAAACGGAAGGATTACCGTGGAAAGAGACTTCTTCTACTCCAAGCGAGGATATTATTCATAAACACTCCCGCCGTAATCGTGAAGATGTAATTAACGAGCGAGATATACAATTACAAAAGAGAAAGCAGAGATAAAGTTATCTCTGCTTTTACTAATGCACATTATGTTCAACTTCTTTGCATTTCTCACAAAAACTAGATGTTTGTTCGTTTCCACATACCTTAATATTCGGCAACATTGTTTGTAATTCTTGCACCATTTTCGTTCCAATTCCCGCTTGACGATGCGAAGGATTCACACTAATATGTTGAATTTCTAGTACACCATTATCGTGTTTTACCGTCCCAATAATCCCAACAATCGCATCGTCTTCCTTCCATAAGTACAGCTGCCAATCGTCATTTTGCTCATAATCCTTCATCGTTGCTTGTAATCGCTTTATGTCTTTTTCCATTGGCATAAAAGAAAGAAGTCCCATTGCAATTTTTTCATAACTTTTTTTAAAACGAATTAACATGAAATTTATCCCTTCTTACAAAAGTTACAAATCATATCCCCTTATTCAGCATGTTTATATCATGTCTATTTTACAACATTTCTAACCTACTGAGAAGGCTTGCCTAAAAACAACTTTATAATCATACAAAGAGAGAGGATGGAAGTCAAATGTTGATATTTTGTTTATATTATGCTAGTAGGATTGTATTGTTCGGATCTATGTAATTGAATTACCCCCACCTACCATTGCACGCTTGAGGTTGGGGGTCTTCTCGCCAGATATGATAAAAAACATATAAAAAACTCTTTGTTTAGGGGGGCGAGAGCGTCTGGTCATGCATAGAAGCGGTCAGGGCCTTTTTCTGCCACGTGCAATGTTTAAAACAAGGCGCTGACCCAAAAAGCACATAAGTACTTTTTAAAGTCACTCCTTTTTTCCGTTATCGACCATTCTTTGCAATATATCGGCGATTCGACACGAGATAAAGACCCTCTGACAATATTCGACATACAAGTAGTCGATTCGCTGAGCTGAATCATACCGAAAAGTAAAACTTCCGGGACACCCTCTTGTTTTCTGCTTTACAGCGACTTATGTGCCGAAAAACTCAAATGGCACATAAGATACATAAATTCTATAAAAAAAGAGAGAGCACTTTGCCCCCTCTTAACATTTTACTCTTCCCAAACCTTAACTTCTTTCATAACATCGCCTTGACGCATATTTAATACTGTTTCAATGCCAGTTGTTACTTGACCAAATACAGTATGAACGCCGTCTAAATGCGGTTGTGGTTCATGTACAAGAAAGAATTGGCTTCCTCCTGTATTTCTTCCAGCGTGCGCCATAGAAAGTGCCCCTACTTTATGTTTGTGAGGGTTTCCAGCTGTTTCACAAGGAATAGAGTAGCCAGGACCACCTGCTCCTGTTCCTGTTGGATCGCCACCTTGGCTTACAAAACCAGGAATTACTCTGTGGAAAGTAACTCCATTGTAAAAGCCTTCATTAGCTAATTTTCTAAAGTTTTCTACTGTTTTTGGTGCTTCCTCTGCGAAAAATTCTAATTCGATTTTTTCACCATTTTCCATTAATATGTATCCTAAAGTTTTCATGTATAATAAGCTCCTTTCAACAATCTCAGCCTTATATTACCACACTCACTGTAATAAACAAAAATATTATTATGAAATCCTCTATAAATTTAGTATGTTACGTTCGTAAGCCAATGCACAGGTTCTTTTTGATTCTGTTCAATAATTTTCATAACCCCTTCTGGATATAGTAGCTTTGTTTTCAATTCGCTAATTTCTTTCCATTTCAATATAATATCAGGATGCTCTTTATGTGACCTTACTACCTGCTCATCTTCTTCAACAGCGCACCAATAAAATAGCGTACAATGATGATATTTTTGATTATCTACCTCAAAAATATGTTCATTCACAGCAGCAAAGCGTTCTACTGTTACTTGTAAATCATATTCTTCCGCAAACTCTCTTTCAATTGCCACTGCAGCACTTTCTCCAAACTCAATCGATCCACCAGGTAAGCGATAAAATCCTTCGTTTGTATCACATTGAACCAATATATTTTTCATATTATGATTAAAAATCAGCGCTTTCACCCTCAACAACGGTCGCACTCTATCTCTTCCTTTCAAATGAATTGGATGACAAACATATACTTCTCTATTTCAAACCTCATCATTAAGACCTTACTGCTCACAAATAGTAAGAAAAAATCCGACAATCCTGCTATTTCTTTCTAAAATCAACCTAAAGACGGATGACAAACATAAAAAATATACTATAATTACTTTGTTGCCCGAAAATTTCAGAAAGAGAAAGGGAGCGATTTTTCGTGAAAACGAAATTGTTAGCACTGCTATTAGCTGTTATGGTCTTTTTAATTCCAACAGCTTCATACGCAGACGTGATTGAGGGAGAGTCTATTGTTACATTAGGAGAAAATTTAACAGAACAGCAAAAACAACAGCTTCTCCAAGAAATGAAAGCGCCAAAAGATGCGCAAATTATTACGGTATCAAATGCGGAAGAACATAAATATTTAGATGGAGTTGTACCAAACGCTCAAATTGGCACGAAAGCAATTTCTTCTTCTATGATTACGTATACAAAAAAAGGATCTGGTCTTGTTGTTCAAGCGCATAATATCAATTGGGTAACAGATGCAATGTATACAAACGCATTAATTACAGCAGGTGTAAAAGATGCGAATATTTACATTACAGCACCGTTTAAAGTATCAGGAACTGCCGCTTTAACAGGTTTAATGAAGGCTTACGAGACAACAGCGAAAAAAGAAATTCCAGAAGAAGTTAAAAAAGTAGCTAATGAAGAAATGGTTCAAACTGCAAAACTTGGTGACCAAATCGGAAACGATAAAGCTGTACAACTTGTTACTAAAGTTAAAGAAGAGATCGCAAAAGAACAACCAAAAACAAAAGAAGATTTACGTTCACTTATTAAAAGGATTGCTGATCAGCTCGGAATTACATTAACTGATGAACAACTTGATAATTTAGTAGCACTCTTTGACAAAATGAAAAACTTGAATATTGATTGGGATCAAGTTAGTAACCAATTAAATAAGGCAAAAGAACATGTTTCATCGTTTTTAGGTTCTGAAGAAGGTCAAGGCTTTTTAGAAAAGTTAAAAGGCGTATTCGCTAGCTTTATAGACTTTATTAAGTCACTGTTCAAGTAGTATATATACAAATTGAACAAATGATATAAAGCCCCTTTTTTAGGTGGGCAAGAGCTTCTGTCATGTGGTAAGAAACGGTTAGGGCCTTTTCTTACCACATGACAAGTTTCGAACAAAGGGAAAAAGCAAATACAGGTTATATTTCGTTCTGCATAGTAGCGACTTATATCAAAATGAATTTAAAAAAGCTCGTTAGTAACGAGCTTTTTTCTTATGCTAACAATGGTAGTTTCATAATCGCTTCTTCTACTGAACGAACTACATGATTCGCTTTTTCTTTCACATATGGATGAGCATGATGCAGTGTAAAGGAATGCGGTGTCACAGACAACATAGAAATATCATTAAAAGAATCTCCGATACACGCTACTTCATGTGCTTCAATTTGTAAATGTTCCATTAAAAGCCGCAGTGCACTTCCTTTACTAATCCCAATTGGCATAATATCCACGTATCTTTTTCCTGAAATTACGACTTCCGCCTCGCCTTGGAACTGGTTTCGCAACTCTTGATCTAGCAATGTGATTTTCTCTTCTTCTCCATAAACAAATAATTTTGCCGGATAAATAGTTTGTCCGAACTCTTCCTCTAATGTCTCTATTTCTGTGATTTCCCCTTGAATATATTCTTCAAACGTACGATGATGTTCATTTTTCTTTTTTGTATATCGATGCTCCTTTGCACATACAATATCCGCCAACTTTTTTTCATGTATATATTTATATATTTCCCGGGCAACCTCACCATCAAACGTTGATTCGTTTAGTATTTCTCCTTCTTTCGTAAATAAAACGGCGCCATTTAATCCTGTCGTATAATAAGGGAAAGCGAAATGTTTCACAACAGCGTGAATCCGGTGAGTAAAACGACCAGAAGCAAAACAAATATTCGTACCTTTCTCTGCTAACCAACATAATGCTTTTTCATCGTCACGATGAATCCGATTCACGTCATAAACGAGTGTGTCATCTAAATCGCTAACGAACAACTTAATCATCTCATCTCCCCTTCCATACACCATATTTACTCCTAGTGTACAAAAGAAATGTTATGTTTTTGTTAACAACAGATAAATTTATCACAAAAATGAGCAGAATTTATTCTTCTGCTCATTTTTGCCTTTTTATATTTTGAGGATGGACGATGCTCGGACGTACTTTCAAGCTAGAAATAGATGGACGAATTAAAACCTTTACCAACGCTCCCCAATCAAATGGAAGGAATGGCCAAAGATACGGTGTTTGTAAACTTCTAATCGATGCTAAAAATAAAATTAACACTGTCATCCCGATAATAAATCCTATTTCTTGAAATAAAGCAGTACATAAGATTAAGAATAACTTACCAATTTTATTCCCTAACCCTAATTCATAACTTGGCGTTGCATAAGATCCAATCATAGAAATGGCCGTATATAAAATGACTTCTGGTACAAATAGGCCGACATTGATTGCAATTTGACCAATTAATATAGCCGAAATTAACCCAGCTGCTGATGACAGCGGTGTTGGTGTATGAATCGATGCCATCCTCAGAAATTCAAGTCCTATTTCTGCTAAAATAATTTGCAAGGCAATCGGTAAGTTGGTCACTTTATTTGGTCCAATAAACGCTAACTTTTCTGGCAATAAAGCAGGATCCAGTACAAACGCAAGCCAAAGTGGCAATAAAAACAGTGAAAATACAACCCCTACAAAACGAACCCATCGTAAAAATGTTCCAACGGCAGGATTTTGCCGAAATTCCTCTGCATGCTGTACATGATGAAAATATGTTGTCGGTGTAATTATTGCACTAGGAGAAGTATCTGTCAGGAGTAAAACATGTCCTTCTAACAAATGATTCGCTGCGACGTCTGGTCTTTCTGTATAGCGAATAAGTGGAAAAGGATTATATCCTTGTTTCACAAGAAACTCCTCAATTGTTTTATCTGCCATTGTGACACCGTCGATTTGAATATTTTCTATCTCTTGCTTTATTATTTTCACTAAATCAGGATTCGCAATATCTTGTATATATGCGATACAAAGATCTGTGTGTGACCGCTCTCCTACCCGGATAATTTCATGTCGCAAACGAGGATCACGAATACGTCTCCGAATAAGAGCTGTGTTTACAATAATATTTTCAACAAATCCATCGCGCGCACCTCTAACAACTTTCTCCGTATCCGGCTCTGTCGGAGTTCGTCCTGGATAACTACGAACATCGATTACAAACGCTTCTGTTTCTCCCTCAACAAAAATAACGATTAATCCTGATAAAACTTGCAATATGACATCATCCATCGTCTTTACTTTACTTACTTGCTGATGAATCAGACGATTTTCTAATAACTTTACTGTACCTTCTCCGTACCTTTGTATTTCATTCGTATCAACAGCCTCTTCGAGAATGTGTATGATATAGTTTGTATCACATAAACCATTTACAAACAAAACACCAATTTCTTTATCTAAAATTTGAAATTTACGAATCCCCACATCAAAGGTAACGCCAAGTCCAACTGTTTGCTTCAAATAATTTTCATTGTCACTTAAAAATGAAGAAATTGGTATATTAATCTTTTTTGTGTTGGTCATAAAATCCACTCCTTTCTAAAATTAATTGAATTGCTTGTTTTGTAATTGGTGACCCACGTTTCCAATCATCATTGCCGTACATTTTCCCAATATCACCGATTCCAACAATAATAGGAACATGTAGTTCATCTAAACAGTAAACGGTATCACCGTTAATTCTTCCAATTTCAATATCTGCCAATCCAAATTTATCAACGCCATACTCAGTTAATCGTCCTTCTCGATCAACACTCACATCCACGCGTGCCCATTCCCAATGATGCGTATTCGAAGCAACCGCTAACACGCCCAGTACATCAATTTGTTTATTCGTCGCCACATATTTTAATGCTTTTTCTCCTGATCCTTCCCCAATATATCCACTATCATCAAACATAACAAAAACAGGGTCATGTGGTGTTTGCAAGATAAGCTCAACAATCTTTCTCCCTGTTAATTTCGTTGGATTACTTTGCGATGCCGAAATGCATCGTCCACCAAACTCCTTTGCCAGTAACTCGATTGTTCGCTTCGCATATTCATCTCCGTCTGTCACCAAAATAACCCTTCTTCTCATCTTATTTATCCTTTCGGTTTAAAAATAAGTGCTGTTAAAAATGCAAACAAAATCGTTGCTGAAATTCCAACAGATGTTAACTTAAACATTCCCATTCCAATCCCAAGATAACCATACTTTTCTGCCGCTTCCATCGCACCATGCAATAAAGAATGACCAAAACTTGTAATTGGCACAGTTGCTCCTGCTCCTGCAAACTGAATCAATTTATCATAAATGCCAAAACCATCTAGAATAGCACCAGCGACTACGAATGTTGCCATCACATGTGCAGATGTTAATTTCGCAAAATCTAACAGGAGTTGTCCGACAACACAAATCGCTCCTCCAACTAAAAACGCATATATAAATTCCACATATTACACCCCTTTTATTCTTTCAAATACGATACCGTGTGCAATTGTTGGAATCGATTCTTTTTGTTGAATCATAATCGGACTTAATAAGGCACCTGTTGCGACGACAAAAATCCGCCCCAAATTCCCCTTTTCCATTTCTTTCATTAAATGTCCATATGTTACAACCGCAGAACAAGCACAGCCACTTCCTCCTGCAAATACTTGCTGATCATCTCTATAAATCATTAAACCGCAATCATTATAGACATTCCCTAGATCATAGCCTTCATCTAACAAAAGTTGCCGCGCAATTGGTGTTCCAACTCCCGATAAATCACCAGTCACAATCAAATCGTAATCAACAGCACTTCTGTTTAAATCTTCAAAATGCTGCCCTATTGTATGAGCTGCAGCAGGGGCCATTGCAGATCCCATATCAAACGGATCTGTTATACCTAAATCTTGAACTTTTCCAATGGTTGCTGATGTGACTTTAATTGAACTTCTTTCACGACTAATTAACGCTGTACCAGCTCCTGTAACAGTAAATGTCGCTGTAGATGGCTTTTGTCCCCCATACTCCGTTGGATAACGAAATTGCCGTTCAGCTGTGGCATTATGACTACTCACTGTAGCTAACACGCGATTTGCAAATCCACCATCAATAAATGCTGCGCCTACAGCTAACGTCTCCATCGAGGTAGAACATGCTCCAAACATGCCTAAAAACGGAATGGAAAGCTCTCTTGCAACATAATTTGCCGTAACTGTTTGATTTAATAAATCTCCAGCTAAAAAAAAATCAATATCAGATGCTTGCACCTTTTCTTTTCGCAATGCTTGTTGAATCGACTCTCTCATTAACCTTCTTTCCGCTAACTCCCAGCTCTCTTCTCCGCAATGCAAATCATCATATGTAATATCAAAACTATCTCCAAGTGGCCCTTTTGCCTCATCCGGTCCAACAGCCGTCCCCGTCGCATTTACATATACATCATTTTGAAATAGCCACGTTTGTTTCCCAGTTAATCTCATCTATCTTCTCCTTTACTTACATAAGCTGAAACTTTCATCATTGGAGGAGCTTCCATGTATACCGAATGAGACCTACAACATACGCCCCAACAACTCCAAATACAATTACACTTCCAGCAATCTTAAACATATTTGTGGCAACTCCAAGAACAATTCCTTCGCTGCGATGCTCCATTGCTGCACTCACCATTGAATTTGCAAATCCAGTTACCGGGATTGCTGATCCTGCTCCTGCAAATTGTCCAAGTTTATCATATACACCAAGCCCTGTTAAAATGGCCGACAGTAATATTAACGTTGTGATTGCCGGATTCCCCGCACTTTTCTCCGTAAAATCAAAATAATGTATATACATCTTCATCAAAGCTTCACCTAATGTACAAATAAGCCCTCCCACAATAAAAGCCTTTATACAATTCATCATATAATTAGGCTTTGGATGATACTCTTTCACGTTATTCGTATAATCATCTTTTAATTTATGCAGTGCCATTGACATGCCTCCTATTTCACAAAATAAATCCAATGAAATAAAGATCCTACTACCTTACCAAGAACAAGTGCGATAAGAAGAATTACAATTTTCCCATCAACCCCAACACGCTTTGCTAATATGGGAAGTACATTTAGCACTTCAGTTAAAGCAGCAGCAAGCATTCCGATAAATGTGCCGCATAACAATCCAAGGAGCAAAAGCCAATACGGTGAAGCCAGCAATGTAACATCGCGTAAACTGCACCACGTACCGCCTAACGCACCGCTCACAACAGCCCATTCATAAGATTGCCCACGATGACCACTTTTCGTTAACTGAGCGAGCCTTGGAATCACACCCAACACAGTTAAAAATGCAACGTATCCTCCTCCAACAGCAATTCCACCAGCAAATCCAATAAAAATGACCACAATATACTCAATCATTTTGGATGTTCTTGATCATTTCTTTGTTTTCGTTCATCATTACATATTGATCGAGGGATTGCTGGTATTGGAACATTTCAACTTCTAATGGGCTTGGCTCCTCATTAATACGCTTTTGAAAAACGTGATTAAAAAAAAGAATCATTCCAAGTCCAAGCCCTAGCGAATATGGGATTTGAAATAAAAGCGGCTTTTTGTTACTTTCTCCTGTAATCATGTAATACAAACGTTGATGCACTTGCTGCATACTAACGTCTTCATGAAAATAAATGATCGCAAGAGCTGCTCCTACAAACAGCAATAACCACACCATTCCAAAGAAAACTGGATTTACTTGTTTTTTTTCATATACAATTTCAACAATCGTTTGTGCTGAACCGAGCAAATTAATTTCTAAACTGCTAGAATACTGCCGAATACTTTGAATCACTTTCATCACATCAATTACTACATGCGTTTTATCTTTCTTTGTAATTTTGTATATAACCTGTCGTTTAATCTCATCTACAATATGTGAGGCCCCAACCACTTGCGCAACGTCACCAATTTTAATTTCATAAGCAGGCGAAACTTGTAGACGATTCCTCATCTTTACATATATCGTTTGCTCCACTCCAATCACCTCTTAACTATTCCTCGTACTTGTAGTATGGATATTGGAAATTTTTCTAATACAACTTTTTTAAAATAAAGTGAAACTTTAATCAGTGGGGGTTTTCTTCATCCCCCACTGATTATTAGTTGAACCAATTGGGCTTTTACGGGCAGTTTACCTCCCACCTAACTTCTTTGTTTTTGCTCAATTTTGAGGTGAGAGTATTACTGCCCGTTAATGCGGAATAAAAAAACGAATAGACTATTCGCCTATTCGTTCCTTCATTTGCTTTAATATTTTCTTTTCTAGCCTTGATACTTGTACTTGAGAGATTCCTAAACGCTCTGCTACTTCCGATTGTGTCTGGTCTTTATAATACCGCAAATATACAATCAACCGTTCACGCTCATCTAATTCACGAATCGCTTCTTTTAACGCAATCTTATCAAACCACTTTGTTTCAGAGCGATCCGCAATTTGGTCTAAAATAGTAATGGGATCACCATCATTTTCATACACCGTTTCATGTATCGATGATGGTGCCCGGCTTGCTTCTTGCGCCATTACAACTTCTTCCGGCGTTAGCTCTAACGCCTCTGCTATTTCGGTAATTGTCGGTGCACGGCCATACTCTTTTGATAATTCATCTTTCATTTTACGAATTTTATTGCCCGTTTCTTTTAATGAACGACTTACTTTCACTGTTCCATCATCACGTAAAAAACGTTGAATTTCTCCAATAATCATTGGAACTGCATACGTTGAAAACTTTACATCAAAAGATAAATCAAATTTATCGACAGATTTCAGCAACCCAATACAGCCAATTTGAAACAAGTCCTCCGGATCATAACCACGATTTAAAAAACGTTGTACAACGGACCAAACAAGCCTCATATTATTTTGTATAATTAAATCTCTTGCTCCTTGATCACCGTGTTGACTTCTTTTAATTAATTCTTTTAACTCCTGATCCTTTAACTGTCCTTTTCCTTTTTCACTTCTGACCTCTATGTCCATAGGCAATTCTCCTTAATTGCATAGAGCGTTACTTTTTGATAGATACTTCGTCAAATGGATCGTTGTCCCGAAAGATTCATTAGAAATAACCTCTACTTCGTCCATAAAATTTTCCATAATGGTAAATCCCATTCCAGAACGCTCTAATTCGGGTTTTGTTGTAAAAAGGGGTTGCCTTGCCTCATCTAAATCTAGAATTCCAATCCCTTCATCACGAATTGTTAACTTTACCATGTCATCTTCCAAAATAACCGTAATATAGACAATGCCATTTGAATTCTCTTCATATCCATGGATAATGGCATTTGTTACCGCCTCAGACACAACAGTCTTCACTTCCGTTAACTCTTCCATCGTTGGATCAAGCTGTGCAATAAAAGCGGCAACTGTAACGCGAGCAAACGATTCATTTTGACTTAATGCTGAAAATTGAAGGTTCATTTCATTTCTCATCTATGCCACCCCCAACGTCGCGAGCGCGTGCTCTTCATTTTCTTCTAATCGAATAATTTTAAATAGCCCTGACATCTCAAATAAGCGCTTTACAGCAGGAGAAATTGCACAAACAACCATTTCGCCGCCTAAGCTTTTGACATGTTTATATCTTCCTAGCACAACACCAAGACCAGAGCTATCCATAAATGCTAATTGCTCTAAGTTTAAAATAATATGATGAACATGATGCGTCTCAATCATATCAGTTACTTTCACTCGCAACTCTTCGGCAGTATGATGATCTAGTTCGCCAGCTAAACGAACACATAAGACGTCACGCTTTACTTCTAAATGGATGGAAAGACTCACTCTATTTCCTCCTTACATTCAAAATTCGCGTATACACGCAAAATATATAAGAAGTTTTTCTCTAAAATAAATGTAGAATCCTTCCACCTGACAAAAGAAGTACTATTTCGCCATAAAATGAACCTTCTGTATAAATCCAAATTCAAAAACCGACAGAAAAGTATTTTTTTAAAATGACCTGGAAGGGACTGGCTATGTATAGGAGCGGTCAGGGTCTTTTCCTGCCACATACAAGGTAAAATAAAGGTAGAAAGCAACTGCAAGCACCTAGCCAAAATCTATATGTCGAAAAACGAAAATGGATTCATATAGAAACCGCTCTCATTATCAAAACTATTAACAGAGAAAGCGGCAACTATATTGCCGCTATTTCGATGTTGAAAACATCCCCAAACTTCGTTTAAATAACTCCCACCAACTCGCTGCTGCAACATCTTCTTTTGCAACAATTGTTTGTTTGAGTAACACTTCATTACCTTTTTTTATAACTAGTGTACCTAAGGCATCTCCTTTTTTAATCGGAGCTTTCACCTTCTCCTCAGCAACTATTTCTTTTTTAATATCCTTCATTGTCTCTCCTTTTTTCATTAAAAGGGAAGCATTATCAGCAGCTACTAAGTCGACTGTTTCTTTTTTTCCTTTTCCTACTTTGACCGTTTTGATCTTTTCTCCTCTTGTATACATCTTTTTCGTCATATATTGACTAAATGCATAATCAAGAAGCTTTGTTACTTCCGCATTTCGTTCCTTCGATGTTGGAGAGCCCATAATAACAGAAATAACACGCATCCCATTGCGTTCTGCCGATGCTGTTAAACAATATTTTGCTTCTGTTGTAAATCCTGTTTTCACACCGTCAACACCTGGATAGAAACGAACAAGCTTATTTGTATTTACAAGCCAAAATTTCTTATCCGTATCTTCACGTAAATAATCTTCATATTTCCCTGTATATTTACGGATTAATGGATATTTCATCAATTCCTTTGCCATAACTGCCATATCATATGCCGTTGAATAATGATTCTTTGCTGGAAGACCTGTCGGATTTTGAAAATGAGTATTTTTTAGTCCTAAATCTTTTGCTTTTTTATTCATCTTTTCTACAAATCCTTCTTCCGATCCAGCGATATGTTCAGCAACTGCAACTGATGCGTCATTTCCGGAAGCAATGGCAATACCTTTTAACATTTCATCGACTGTCATTTCTTCACCAGGCTCAAGGAAAATTTGTGAACCTCCCATAGAAGCGGCATGTTCACTCGTTCTCACTTTATCTGTCAGTTTTAATTTCCCTTTTTCAATTTGTTCCATAATGAGTAACATGGTCATAATTTTTGTCATACTAGCAGGCGGCAACTTTTCATTTGGACTTTTTTCAAATAAAACTTTCCCGGTATCCTGCTCAATCACAATTGCTGACGATGCTTGTTCCGCTAGTTTCGGTTTTGCTTCCGCTTCCACTTCTTTTTTCTCAGATTGCGCAAAACCAACTGGAACAGCGGAAAGCAATAACATGAAACAAACAAGTATTCCTATTAATCGCTTCATGACTAACCCTCCATTCTATATCACACCTATTTTTTCCAAACGAAGGGTTTTTATACCATAATTTTCTAAAAAATATAGTTGACAAATGATAATGCACTATATATTGTATTAAGTGTATTACACCTATTAGTACACTCATACTTTTTATTAGAAAGGAGACTTTGCTCTTGCACATTCAACTAGATCCAAGAAGCAACACTCCGATATGGGAACAAATTGTTCATAATGTTAAAGAGCTCATTTTAAAAGGGATGCTCGAACCTAACGATAAACTCCCTTCGGTTCGTGAACTTGCCTCTTCACTTGTGATTAACCCAAACACAGTGAGTAAGGCTTATCAAGAATTAGAGCGACAAGGAATTATCGAAACGCTGCGCGGCAAAGGAACATTCGTCTCGCAATCCATTACTCCCGCACAAGATGAAAGGAAAATTGCTATGGTAGAAAAACAATTCCATCAATTGTTACTAGAAGCTTCGTATCTTGGTATTTCAAAAGAAAAAATTCATGATTGGATTGATTCATACTATAAAGAGCTAGGAGGAAATACTCATGTTAAAAGTGACGAATGTAAAGAAAACAATTGATAATCAAACGATATTAGAAGATATTTCATTTACTTTACAAAAGGGGAGCATTGCCGGATTACTCGGAAGAAACGGAGCTGGAAAAACAACTTTATTACGTACACTCGTTGGAATCTTAAATCCAGATGAAGGCACTGTTACATACAACGAAATTGATGTGCACAAACATCCTGAAGTGAAACAAAAAGTCGTATATGTTCCAGACTCTACAAATGTATTAAGCGGATACACAATAAAAGAAATCGTAAAATTTTATAAAGCAGTCTATCATCATTTCAATTCAGACTATTTCTATGAGTTACTTGAGCGCTTTAACTTACCAGACAAACGCATTCGCAGCTACTCCCGCGGAATGAAAGCATTATTAGCAATGATCTTAGCTTTTTCTACCGGCGTAGAATACATTATTTTAGATGAGCCCACAAACGGACTTGACCCAATTGTAAAAAGACAAATCCTGCAATTTTTAATTGAAGAAGTAGCCGAACGCGAAATTACCATTCTCATTTCTACACATCACTTAGATGAAATTGAAAAAATTGCAGACACAGTCATCATTTTAAAAGATCATACTATCGCATCTATCACAGCTTTAGACGATACAAAATCACGCTATGCAAAAATTCAAGTTGCTTATGAACGTTCATTACCACAAAAACTAGAAAACTTAAGCAACGTGAAAGTTTTACAACAAACAGGAAAAGTATATACCGTTTTAATCGAAGGTAATGTAGCAACTACGTTAGAAAAGTTTCATAAGGAGCAGCCACTCTTATTAGAAGAACTGCCGATGTCACTTGAGGATGTATTCGTTACGGCTTTTGAGGAGGGGTCACATGTTTCATAAGGCGTTGTGGATACGGACGTTTAAACAGGGGAAATATGTACTGCTACTATTTTGGTTAAGTAGTTTATATATGCTTCCTTATGCATATTATAGTGCCGCACAATCAGAGCTTCGACAGTCAAAAATGAAATGGGATAATCATGTATATTATTATTCCTATCATTTTCAATTAGATGAACCTATCCTAATACAAGGCATTGCGCTCATCGCACTCGCTTGTGTTTTAATTGGATGGGAACGCAACAATCAATCAGCGGATTTTCTTTTCTCTATGCCTTTTAAGCGAAAAGATATTTTTCTAACAAAATGGTTGTTTGGGGTTTTTAATATTATAATCGTGAATTGTGTTTGCTGGATTAGTATGTGGGGAATAAAAAAAGCATCTTTTCATAATGCTTATCAAGATTTCAGTCCATTTCATACTTATTTTATCTACCTAACAATTGTGCTAATTGCTATTTATACATTCTCTTTATTTATTGGAACAATTACTGGAAATATTTTTTCACAAGGCACTTTAACTGCGGTCATTTTATATCTTCCGTACGGTTTAATTTTACTAGTATCTGGATTTGTCTTTGTTCATACTGGAGGGGCAACCGAGGATCGATATAAAATTGAGAGTAAAACTAGATATTACTTAGAACAAGTAAGCATCATTGCACCGTTCCATGAATTTTATATTAGTTACAGCTACCAGCCTGAAATGACATTTGATCGTGACGGTCATAAAATTTCAGAATCACCTACCGTAGACCCTATGGAGAAAACATCGATTCCACCTGTTTGGAAATTGCTGAATCCATTCGTTTATATCATTCTATTTTTACCATTAGCAATCATTTTATATAAACGCTCTCCTAATGAACAAAACGGAAAAATCTTATTGTTTCCACAGCTACAAAAATGGTTTATTGGCTGTACAGTCCTTTGCTTTGCATTACTCGCAGGACGAACATTTGGAATAAGTGCTTTATGGATTTACTATATAACCTTTTTAGGAGCAGGGTTTATTAGTTATATGATTTTAACTCGCTTACTAAAATGGAAGTTTTCTTTTGGTGGAAGATAACGATATTTTGTAACTACTCAGTCGATCTGTGAAAAAGACTCAGAAAAGTATTTTTTAAAATGGTAGAGAGGGACTAGCCATGTATAGGAGCGGTCAGGTCCTTTTCCTGCCACACGCAAAATTTTAAAACAAAGAAAGGCAGCAAGGTGTTTTAATCACGAAGCAAATACATACAAATAGAGGTGAATTACATGTTTCATAAAGCATTGTGGCAGCGCAGCTGGAAGCAGGGAAAATTTATTGTTTTATTGTTTTGGTTAAGTAGTTTATATATGCTTCCCTATAAGTACCTTAGTTTAGCTCAATCACAGTTTCATCTTTCAAAAATAAAAAATCCTGATTATACACATTATTATCAATATGGATTTAATTTAGAAGGCACTATCCTTGGACAAATCGTACTATTACTATTACTAGCGTGTATTTTTATCGGCTGGGAAAAACATACACAATCCATAGACTTTATATGGGCCATGCCGTTTAAACGAAAAGATATGTTCTTAGCAAAATGGTTGTTTGGGGTTATAAATATTTCAAGTGTACAAACAATATGCTGGATTAGTATGTATATTATCTATAACAATTCATTTCATCATGCATATCAAGTGTTTACACCTTTTCATTTTTATTTTCTTTATGCAACAATTGTCCTAATTGCAATTTATACATTCTCTTTATTCATTGGGACAATCACAGGAAATATTATTTCGCACGGTCTACTAGCAACCATATGCTTATTTTTACCATTTGGTCTTCCTTTACTTATCTCAGGGTTAGTCACTATACATGCTGGGGATTCTGTTAAAGCAAGAACTTGTTTTGAATGTAAATACGATGATGCTTTTTTACATGCAAGTCCATTGAACCCAATTACAAAATTCAAAGTTGAATTCGATTATCATCCAGAATACGAACATGACAGATATGGCAATATTGTTTCATCAAACTTAAATAAAAAGCCGAATCATTCCCAAATTCCATCTAGTTGGAAGCTGTTAAGTCCAATTTTGGTCATTCTGCTATCCTTGCCCTTAGGTGCATACTTATATACACGTTCTCCTAATGAACAAAACGGAAAAATGGTCTTATTCCAGAAACTTCAAAAATCGTTTGCTGTTTGTACAATTATGTGTTTTGCACTACTCGGAGGAAAAGTATTCGGCGGAAACGATTCAATATGGGGATACTATTTTGGGTTTCTCGTAACAAGTATTATTAGTTATATAATTGTAGCTCGCCTACTCAAATGGAAGTTTTCTTTCAATACTAGATAAGCTTAAGTTTACAAACTAGCAATATAATGAACTGGGGGAAACGGTATGTTTCATAAAGCATTATGGATGCGAAACTGGAAGCAAGGGAAATATATTATTATGTTATTCTGGTTCAGTACCTTATATTTCTTACCCTATCAATATTATAGCGACGCATTGCACAGAGCTGAGTACTTACGCGAAACGACGGATACATATTATTCCTATCACTTGAGCGGAGATAATCCTACATTTTTCCCTGGCCTGCTTTTAATCGGATTAGCTGTCATATTAATAGGCTGGGAACGTCATAATCAAACAAATGATTTTTTATGGTCCATGCCATTTAAACGCTCACATTTATTTTTATCAAAATGGTTGTTTGGTTCGGTTCATATTGTGAGTACACTAAGTATAAGTTGGATTCTTATGTATATTGTCTATAACACAACGATACATGGCGAGTATCAATCTTTTACACCATTTCATCTATATTTCGTGTATACGATTATTACGCTCATTGCTGTATACACATTATCACTTTTTATTGGAACGATTACAGGAAATGTGATCTCACAAGGAGCACTAAGTTATATTATAGTAATTTTCCCTCTCTATATTTTTCAGCTTGCGTTTCCGTTCGTTGCATTACATGTGGATACACAAAAAGAATATAATAACATTTATAATAAAAGTTCTATGCATATAGAAAATACAAGTATTGTAGCGCCACTTTCCCATTTTACAATTGACTACACTTATGATCCAAGCAGAGATGATATAAAAGATGAATACGGCGAGGTACATGCGGGACCTGCTTATCATCATATCCCGTCTGCATGGGCACTATTGAGTCCTATAATTTATATTCTCATCTGTCTTCCATTAGGAAGCTACTTATATGCACGTTCACCAAATGAACAAAATGGGAAGATATTGCTATATCAAAAACTTCATATCTATTTTTCAATATGTACTTCCATTTGTTTCGGACTTCT